>Ga0255055_10001365_pt1 | contig 18048 bp, 15 predicted proteins | sample JV7_2_27_MG_FD_188633 | JGI IMG/M metagenome (GOLD analysis project Ga0255055, IMG submission 188633) | Seawater microbial communities from Jervis Inlet, British Columbia, Canada - JV7_2_27 | ecosystem: Environmental > Aquatic > Marine > Inlet | place: Canada: British Columbia | collected... | reverse complement strand
AAAAGCTTGCCTTTTTCATGATCACTGCAGGGGAGGGTATCACAACCTGGAGCCAGAGGGAACTTACTGAGGGTGATCCGATGGCAGGTTATATCATAGATCTCATCGGATCTGAAATCGTTGTCGCAGCCCTGGACAGGATGCAGGATGATCTGGCTGGCAAAATGGGTAAAGATGGCTTCAAAATTACCAACCGTTATAGTCCCGGCGATTGCGGATGGCCCGTAACAGACCAGCAGAAGCTATTTTCAATGTTCCCTGAAAACTTCTGTGGGATCACCCTCTCGGAAAGTTCACTGATGCACCCCATCAAATCGGTCAGTGGGATAATAGGAATCGGTAAAGAGGTTAAAAAAACGGCTTATGCCTGTGATCTCTGCGAGATGGAAACCTGCGTGTACCGGTACAGGAAAAAAATCAGATCAACTCCTTGATCCATTCTTTTACCACCTCCACCGAGGGTTCGGAACCCTGTGACTTCACCTTGAATTCCTGCACGATGAATGCAGGTGTCTGCATCACTCCATAGGAAAGGATTTCCTGTTCATTAGTAATAAACCGGTAGGTTATACCCGGACCAAGCTCCTTGATGGCCTGGTTCAATACTCCCTCTAGCTGCTGGCATTCCTCCTTGTTTTTCCCCAGGATCAGTACCTCTGCCTTACGCAGTTTCAGGCGCATCCGCATCTTCTCATTGATCCTGGCCTGGATGGCGGCAATCAGTTCCTGACGGGGAGGGATCTTGGAGACAAAAACAATTTTTCCATCTATGCATATGGTAGGCAGGTTTTTGACCATCAGGGCGCTCATAAAAGTGACCGCATCAAGCTGCTTTATGGAATGCTCCCGCCAATCCACGATACCCTCAAACTCGGGGATCACCTTCTTGACCGCTTCTACCATATACTGGCAGGGGGCACAGGATTCTGAATCCAGTGTAATGATATCCACCACTACCCGGTCTGCCTGCCCGTAATCCTTCATGTCCGGCAGGATCAGGTCCATTTCTTTCTTTTCCATCGCCCGCACAACATCCTGCTTATAGGGATCGTTTACAAGTTCTGTAATGGCTGCCAGGTTTTCCACAGGTGTTGCCATAGGCAGGTCACATCCGGGGGCAAGGATGAATCCCTTTTGCTCTCCCAGTTCCATGGTTTCGAGGGCATGCTCCTGGCAATCATCCGGATTACCCATCAGGAGTACCACAGTCAGCTTCAGGTTCCCTCCAAAACTGATTTTCCTTTCCAGACATATATCCCTGACAAAATCAAGGGGGATATTTTCGTCGATGGATACATTATCGGGTGTGCAGTCACACATGACCTCAATGTTCTGCTGGGCATACCCGCAGACAAAAAAGGAACCGAGTCCCCCATTACCGCGGATATGTTCAAACAGCTGTTTCACAGGTGTGGTAATGAACTGGCCGAACTGATCCGGGCCGATCTGGCTGGTCATTGGATCAACCACGGCGATGATGTCGCATCCTTTCTCCAGGTAATATCCTGCCATGGCCATGCCCACCCGGTTCGTAAAATCCAGTACCTCTCTGACATAAGCCTCATCTTCGAACATCTTGATGAATATATCCGTACCCAGCAGGTGAAGGGCCAGGGTAAAGGGGCCCGTCACCAGTCCATAAAGTGCTATATCAGGATGGTTCTTCCTGATCTTCCCGGTGGCCTCCAGTACCATTTTAATCCTGGCATCCTCTTTTCCCGGGATCGTAAGGTCCGCCAGGGTCTTCCCTTCACTCAGGGGATGGGATACAACGGCCGGGGGATTTTCGGAACTCCAGGCAATCTGGCAGCCCAGGGCTTCAGCTTCGATCTGCAGGTCGAAGGTAACCGGCAGGCCATCCGGCTTATATACCTGTACTGCCTTAGTAGCACCTTTAGAGATCAATTCAGCGGATTGGAGGTATTCGTCCCCTGGAACATCTATAAGTTTGGCTCCGTGAATACCAACAAATGGCACCCATGGGATACGATCCATTTCTTCCAATCGGAAAGCCTTTAGGATCAATTCTTTTCCTGTCATATTATGCTTGTATTATAATAATTCTCCTTTGCTGAAACTCCCTTTAAAAAGCAGGTTGCCATCCTCTTCCCATATGGACTTCTCCCCTTCCTCCAGATTGTTCTCATAATCTGCCGAGATGTTCAGCTGCCCGTTCTCATGCCATTTTTTTTGTTTGCCATGTAGCAGATCTTCCTTGTATCTTGCTTCGAACTTCTTGTTGCCGTTTTCATACCACATCAGGAGCTTCCCCTCCCGCTTACCCTGGTTCAAGCAAAACTCTGATTTCTTTTGCCCGTTGTCATACCAGAGGGTCACTTTACCGTGCTTGACCCCATCCTGGTATTCCGCCTCACAAATCTTGATGCCGTCTTCATTCCAGATGGACATATCCCCGTGAAGGAGACCGTTTCTGACCTGGGACTGCTCCGCACGCTCACCGTTGTCATGGTAATAGGTATATTGTCCGGTATAGGCTTCCTCCTCACCCAGGTGGAAAAGCCGGTCATCAACCCATTCCAGGCTTACCCTGTTTACCTTCCGTTGTTTTCCCACAATCTCTCAAAACGCGAAGTTACATATTTAAAAACGGATTGTATACTTGACTTTCAGGCGTACACTTGCCTCCTGCATCTGGAATCTGTCATAGGGATCGCTGGCAATGCTGTTCCAGACCAAAAAGATCTCTTTCCCGGGTTGTATGATCCATTGAAAACGGGACTGCCAGCCCATTCTGCCGGATTCACTATCATACTGGATGAAACTGTAAAGGGTAATATCCGGATTGAACAACACATTCAGATTCAGCCGGTATATGGTAGCAATAAAGCTACTTTCCGGAAGTTTAACATCACTCCTGATCAGCTCTCCGCCAACAAATAAGGGTACAATCACCTTATATCCGCCTTCTAAGGTCAGCTCATTGCGGGTCCCGTTAAAGAAGCCGCCGAAACGGTAACCCAGGCCTCCCCACAGTAGCCTCCGCTGGGCAGAGGTGAATGTTAACTCGTGCCAGGTAAAACGATGGTCCCCTGCCGGGATAACATTATCTTCATAAATATTAAAGGATTCATACAGTTTCTCAAAGGTCGGCACGAACTTATAATCGAACCCGTCCCCGGAATTAAAGCGCACCTCGAGGGGCTGGGCATAGATCTCCCAGGTCAGGGGGGCATTGCTAAAATCTGTGATATATTCCCCGCCAACACCCGACAGTACCTGCATGATCCCCCATTTTTCAGGCCTCGGGCCTACCCTGACCGATCCGTATGTGGTGCGTACACCCGGACGGGGAACAAATCCAATACCCGCAATAAAGTTTTCCTGGATTTGCATATGTCCAAGCCTGACAAATAAAAAATCATTGGGATACACGAATTCTGCACCAAAGGCAAGGTCCCTGTTCCGGTCCTGCCATTCAGGATCATTCCTCCCGGTGTTGGATTTTAGTCCGTACAGGACCAGTGCTACATTCTTGTTTCCCCTGAACCTGGAGGTACCAAGTTTAACATCGAAGCCAACCACATAATTGGATGTATCGTACAGGGAGTTTCCATATGTTGTGATAAAACCTGCCTGGGACTGGTCCCCAAAATTGCGGGTAAGCCGGCTGACCACGAAATGCGAATGTTGCCAGTCCTTCCGGTCATCCTTCATATACATGGCCCCGATATTCCATTTCCCGGCCTGTCCGGTTACCTTACTGCCATATAAGAGGGGAATGGGATTGCCTCCAGAATCCAGGCCGATCCGCCTGGAGAAGAATGGGATCATGCGTTTATTCCAGATATTTTCCCTGTCCCCGTTTATCCCGAAATTAAAGTAATTGGCCCCGTCCAGGAAAAAATCCCGCTTTTCAGGATAGAATAGATTAAAGCGGGTCAGGTTGATCTGCTGGTTATCAACCTCTGTCTGGGCAAAATCGGTATTCACGGTCAGGGCAGCCTTCAGGTTGGATGTTATCCTGTAATAGGCATCGAATCCAGCATTGAGAACTGGCTTTGTTTCACCAGGATCATGTTTGTAATCCGCTCCTGTAAGTCCGTATGGAACCAGGTCCAGTCCCACTCCCTGGCTTATCTCTCCAATGCCTGTCAGTAAGCCACCATCAGAAACCTGGAAGGTATGGGAATCCAGGTTCGCTTCAGGCCAGTAACCGGATTCTTCGTTACTCATTAAACGTCGTATAAATTTGATGCCCCAGGTATCCTGTCCCTTGCGAAAGCTCAGGGTCTTGAAGGGTATGGCAATTTCTGCATCCCAACCCTGGTCATGGATCCTGGCCTTGCCTGTCCATAATCCATCCCAGGCCTTATTGAAAGCGGCCCCGTTCTCACTGACAATGGCATCACCGATTGATCCCCGGGGACCAATCTGGAACCAGTAAGCATTGCGTTTGTCAAGATAGGTATCGAGGATCACCTGCACACGGTCATCGTGTCCCAGGCTGACATCACGGGCGAGTTCTTTGGCGGTGATCTTATCCGGACTGCCGAAGCAGCGGAACCCTATGTACAGGTAATCCTTGTCATACCCTACATATACCTCTGTTTTTTCAGAAAAGGGCTGCCCGGTATCTGGTTCCCGTTGTATAAAATCAGTTACCGGCTCTATCATACTCCAGATTTCCTCATTTAGCATGCCATCAATCTGGGGAGGAGTATCAAAGGCTGTAATTTGTAAAGCTTTCTGTGCCAGAAGATCGGCGTGTACATGGCAGAGAAACAACAGCAATCCCAGGTGGAGCGAAATGGAACGGTAAGAGATGCGAGTCATCAGGATTCCAGCCTTTTTACTTTTTGATAACCGGTTGCGGCATCGATCATTTTCACATAGCTTACCTGCTGGCCTGTGGCCAGGGATTGATAAGCCAGACCCGTATCTGTTTCCACAATCCTGCATTCCCCCATATCATAACGATGAGACATCACGTGATCACCTGCTTTCAGGGGCTGTCCCTCAAGGTCTGCAAACTGTATCTTGCCCTTTCCCTTTTTGCGTTTGAATAAGCCCATAGTTCAGCGATTTTGATAAAAATAAATATTACTATGACAGATTACAAGCAGTGGTCAGCATTATCATCAACCATACGGGCATCATATTAATTACCGGCCTCAAAGCTTGACGCTATGATTCTCTGCAGATCTGATTCCTGCTCCAGAACCGAATCAAGCAGGTTCAGCTGATTCCTTGTTCGTAGAAGGTTTTGCTCTGGTGATGAAACCTTATAATAAACATCACCATTTATATAATCAGCTAAAAACCGGATCGCCTGCATGTAGATCACAATTTTCCCACCAAGTAACAAATTGGCACGTTCAACATCTGTGATGACCGGAACCAGCACTTCAGCATATCCCGAAACCAGGCCCTCAAACAAAGCTGCCTGGCAGGTATATGAAGCTTTTTCTGTTGAATCTTCTGATCCCTCTACAGTAAAGGTCCTGACCATATCCCCGAAATCTGTCAACAGCTTTCCTGTCATGACCGTATCCAGGTCGATTACAGTGATACCTTTTCCGGTATCCTGGTTGAACAGGACATTGTTGATCTTGCAATCGTTGTGTACAACCCTGTCTGGTAATGCCTCCTGCAGACGGATATACTGGTCTGAAATGCTTTGTAGCTGCCGAATCCTTCTCAGCTCCGGCTGGGCTTTTTTCAGCCTGTCACCCGGATTGGTGAATTCGGCCATGGTAAGTTGTTCCTGCCGCCATTCTGCGTCCATAAAGCGAGGAATTGTAACGTGCAGCCTGCGTGGATCATAATCCATGAGCCGGGCCAGGAAATCACCAAAAAGTCTGGCACCTTCAAAGGCCTGTGTTGGATTTTGAACACTTTCAAGCACAAAGGTATCATCAATGAATTCAAAACACCTCCAGTAAGATCCATCTGCATCAATGAAAACCAGCTCTTTATCTTTTGTCTCAATCAGTCCAAGATCTCTGATTCCAACAGGTTTCTTAACTTCTCCCTGCTCTTTCAGGAAAGTGAGGATGCGCCATATATTGTCCTGAACAGCATCCGGTTTTTTGAATACAAAAGTATTTAACCGCTGAAGAATGTAGCGGTGGACTTCTTTGTCCTTTGACTCGAGCAGATAGGTATCATGGATATGACCCGAACCATACGGGTTGCATGAATATGCTTCGCCTCTCAGATCAAACTTGCCTGCAATTGTTAAGAGATCGGTCATATGATCAGCTCCAAAGGTTATCAGGATATACACCCTGCTCCACCAGTTTGCGGATGTGCTCAATCGCTACAGGTTTATCCTCCCTGTAGGTAACCCCAAACCATTGATCCCTGGAAGGAAGGACCTTGACACTGGCAATATCACGTGCAACCAGGTCATTCACGACTTTGGGTATAAACAACTCATTCTTAAGTTTTTCGGCATTCTCTTTGATAAACTCTGAGAATGCTCTCTCAAATTGGTCAAAGATGGTGGGGGTAAATCCCCAGAAATTCATGGATACAAGTTCATCACCCGAGAGAGGCACCTTCCCCTCCTCCTTATCAATATAAAAGATCTGTTGCCCTTCCTTGACAATTTCAGTCCGTTCTACCACAGCTTTCATAAAATCCTCACCACTTGCTTCGCACACCCCTCTGGTCACAGAGCCAAAATCTGAAAGTGTATGCCGGACCTGGTAGCCGACCATGCCGTAATTTGAACTGTTCACAATATTATCCTGCATCAGGTAATCTGCAATGGTCTGGTAACTCCCGGCACCATAAAAATCATCTGCGTTGATCACGACAAATGGTTCCCTGATATAATCCCTTGCCACCCATACAGCATGGGCTGTCCCCCACGGTTTAACGCGTTCAGATGAATAGCTAATGCCCTCCGGGACCATCTCCAGTTCCTGAAAAATAAACTCTGTCTCTATCTTCCCTCTTAACTTATTTTCGAATACTTCCCTGAACTCCTTTTCAATGTTTTTCCGGATAATAAATGTGACCTTTTCAAATCCGGCCCGGATGGCATCATAAATGGAGTAGTCTATGATGGCCTCTCCCGAAGGACCCACCTGGTCCATCTGTTTCAGGCCTCCGTATCGGGAACCCATTCCTGCTGCCAGTATTAATAAGGTTGGTTTCATGAGTTAATGGTTTATATGGTAAAATAATTCGATAGGTAAAATTAAGCAAAGAAACCTGATGAGCAAATGAAAAAGCTCATGTCACACCGGAAATATTCCGGACCATGCTCTGCCTTTTCAGGATACAAATCATAAGATATTAAATATCCTGCCCTAACATTCCAAAAAATGATAATATTGCAGGGAGGTATATACCAGTACAGTCATGAATCAAATTCTTTTCCAGGATTATTCCGTACAGGCTAATGTCCGACCGGGGGCAGAGCGTACCGGGTTGTATCTATCCAGGCTTAACGGAAAGAAAATCGGAATCGTGGCCAACCATACCTCCATGAAAGGAAAAACAACCCTGGTAGACAGCCTGGCTGCTATGGGTAGGGACGTGGTACAGATTTGTAAAATATTCGGACCGGAACACGGATTCAGGGGACAAGCTGAAGATGCCGTACCCATTGAAGATGATGTGGATCAAAAAACGGGAATTCCCATCATTTCACTCTATGGTCAAAAGCGTAAACCCACTGCAGAGGACCTGGCGGACCTGGACCTGCTGCTGTTCGATATCCAGGATGTGGGCATCCGGTTCTATACTTATATTTCTACGCTGTTTTACGTTATGCAAGCTTGTGGGGAAAGGGATCTGGAACTGCTCCTGCTGGACAGGCCTAATCCGAACGGATTCTATGTTGACGGACCTGTCCTGGATCCTGGATTCAGTTCATTCGAGGGTTTGCACGAGGTACCCGTGGTTTATGGCATGACAATCGGGGAGTACGCCCGTATGATCAACGGAGAAGGCTGGCTTGGCGGAGGACTCGCCTGTAAACTGACGGTCATTCCCTGCGAGAATTATTCTCATCACAGCCGGTATAATCTGCCTGTCCCTCCTTCTCCAAATCTGCCCACCATGAATTCCATATTTCTGTATCCTTCCGTTTGCTTTTTCGAGGGAACTGTGATCAGTGAGGGACGGGGAACCAACTCACCTTTCGAGGTTTTCGGCCATCCGGAACTCCAGGCAGGGGATTATTCCTTTACGCCCGAAAGTATACCGGGGGCGGACAGCCATCCCAAGCTAATAGGAAAGCTATGCCGTGGAAAGGACCTCAGGTATCTTCGTGATATTGTAGACCGCCAGCCGGGACTCAATCTTTCATGGCTGATCTATGCCTATGAAAACTTCCCAGACAAGGATAATTTCTTCACCCCCTTTTTCGATAAACTCGCAGGCACGTCCCATCTCAGACATCAGATCATCGAAGGATTATCTGAAGAAAAAATCCGTACTTCATGGGCAGACGATCTTGCATCTTTTAATAAGATACGCCGCAAATACCTGATCTACCCTTGATAAAGGCATGGCATCAAGAATTACTTCGTATTGAATGAAAATCACTATATTCATTCATTAACGATTAATCCAGGAATAATGAAAAACTATTTATTTGTTTCAGCAGTGATCCTTATTGGCCTTTTTGCCTGTAACACAACAGATCTCACACTTATTCAGAACGGCTCCTCAGAATACGAGATAATCATACCGCATAATGCTGACAGCGTTGAAATGAAATCATCAAATGAGTTGCAAAAGTATCTGCAGGAGATTTCTGGGGTAAGCCTTGCAATAAGGGATGAAGATAAGATCTCATCAAATAAAAGGATCTTCATCGGAAACACCATCGAAGGGAAGTTATTGAATGCCGGAGCTGATGAAATTATTATTAAAGCACGGGACAATGATTTATTCATTTTAGGAGGTGATTCAAAATCCACACTATATGCGGTCTATACTTTCCTTGAAAACTACCTTGGATGCAAGTTTTATGCACCAGATGCAGAAATTATCCCTGAACTAAATCATTTAAAAGTTTCCGGTGATATTGATTATCGATATACACCACAGGTTACCACACGGACTGTTCATTCCCGGCTATATTATGAGAATAAAGAATTCGCTGACAAAAGGAAGGTGACCCATGAAGCATTTCCGGGATATGTACCGGGATACGGGGTCCATACTTTCAACAGGTTTGTTCCCAGTAACAAATACTATCAAACACATCCGGAATATTACGCCTTGCGGGATGGAAGGAGAATCCCAACCCAGTTATGCCTGACCAATCCAGATGTGCTGGATATAGTGAAAAATGCAGTGGCTTCAGTACTGGATCAGAACCTCGACTCGGAGGTCATTTCTGTCAGTACGAACGACAATACACAATATTGTCAATGCAAGTCATGTATGGCCATTGATGAAAGAGAGGAATCGCCTGCAGGCAGTGTAATTGATTTTGTCAATAAAATCGCAGGTGAATTCCCGGACATGACAATTTCCACACTTGCCTACCAGTATACCAGAAAAGCACCAAAATTAATCAAACCAAGGGAAAATGTGCTCATCACATTGTGCTCCATAGAATGTGACCGCAGTGCTCCCATTGAAGAAAAATGTCAGGATTTTGCTGATGACCTGGTTGCCTGGGGAAAATTGACGGATAACATACGCATCTGGGATTATACTACACAGTTCACGAATTTCCTGGCGCCTTTTCCAAACATCCATACACTTCAGCCCAACATCCAACTGTTCAGGGACAATAATGCCAAATGGATCTTCGAGCAACACAGTCATCATCCGAGCGAATTATTTGAATTCCGTTCATACCTTACCGCTAAATTGCTCTGGGATCCGGACGCAGACCAGGACTCAATAATCACGGATTTTCTAAATGGATATTATCAGGAAGCAGCATCTTTTATTCAAAATTATATCACCACCATCCATGACGAAATTCAGCAGAACAAAGACTTCTTCCTCTTTCTGTACGGAGATCCCGCCCAGGGTTTCAAGTCCTTTCTAAGGCCGGAATTGCTGAAACAATATGACCAGTGGTACCAGGACGCTAAGAAAGCCGTTGAGGGAAAACCAAACGTATTGCAAAGGGTTCAACGGGCGAGATTAAGCACCGATTTTGCCATATTGGAAGCAGCAAGGTTAAATGATCCTGATGCTTACATGCTGTTTAATACAGATGAAAATGGAAAAAGGACCACACCGGATGAAATTGGTCAAAGGCTTTCGAGATTCAGCAAGACATGTCGCGATGCTGATATCACGCTTATGAATGAAATGAGATTCTCAGTCGATGAATATCTGGATTTTTATGAATATACCCTCTCACGTGCACTTGAAGATAATATTGCCCATGGGAAGAAAGTCATATTGTTAACAAAACCGAAAAAATATGCAGGTGAAGATCCTCAGGCGATTACAGATGGTGCCTATGGAGGTGCTAATTTCAATGCAAACTGGCTGGGATTTGAAGGAAACGATCTGGAAGCAATTATAGATCTGGACGATATTACTGAGATCAGTGGGATCTCCGGCGACTTTCTGCAAATTGTTAATCACATCGTATTTTTCCCGATAGATGTGAAATATTATTATTCAGAAGATGGGGAAGATTACAAATACCTCGGAAGAGCCAGTAATAAAAGACCACTGACAAAACAAAGTAAGATCACTGATATCCAGAGCTTCAAGCACAGTTTTTCACCCGTGAAAGCAAGGTATGTCAAGATTGTCGCAAACAATATGGATACAGCGCCTATATGGCATCATGGCGCAGGCCTGCCATGCTGGATCTTTGTTGATGAAATTTCGGTACGATAGTCCTGTCGCCGTTTAAAAATCCAGTTTCTTTTTCAGTTTGGGCAGTCCGGATTTACTGACCGGAAGTTTCACCCCGTTATTAAGGATTACGATGTATGATTCCTTCTCGTAGAGTTGCATTTGTGCGATCTCGGAGAGTTTGACAATGTAGGAACGGTGTATCCTTACGAAATCCCCGACAGGCAGGTGTGCCTCGAAGAACTTCATGGTTTTCTGCTTCAGGTGCTTTGATTGCAGGGTATAGATCATAACGTAATCATCCTGGGCTTCCAGGTAGATGATATCATCGACCGGGATAACGTTGATCCGGGAACGTGATTTTACCACCACCCTGTGTATTTCATCCTCCTGTTCATCCCTGTGCTCCACCAGGCGGCTAATAGATTCAGTATCCCCTGACTGCACCCTTTCCCTTGCCTTCCCAACAGCTTCATCAAAACGGTCTTTTGAATAGGGTTTTAGCAAATAGTCCAGGGCGTTGTGTTCAAATGCTTTCAGGGCATACTGGTCATAGGCGGTCGTAAAAATAATGGCCGGATGATGTTCCAGTACTTCAAGCATTTCAAACCCGGTGAGTTTGGGCATCTGTATATCCAGAAATATTAGGTCGGGCTTCATCTCATTAATGGCTTTCAGTCCGCTGAATCCATCCTCATACTCCCCGACTATATCAAAATCCTCATGATTTTGCAGGTAGTCTTTAATCAGGTCACGTGCCAGCTTCTCATCTTCAACAATGATGGTCTTGATCATGGTTTTTCAAATTTGTGGTATCAGCAGTTTTACTTCAAATTCATTTTCAGATTTATGTATGTGCACCAGGTCATCCCTGCCATAGATCAACATCATCCTGTTCCTTACATTCCTCAAGCCTATCCCAGCCCCCCTGCGCGATACCTGGCTGCTGTCAAAATTGTTCCGGATGCGTATTTCCATGTTTCTTGCCACGGCCTCACAGGACATTCTTATGGTAATGGGTTCAGTGCTTTCATAAACCCCGTGTTTTACGGCATTCTCAAATAGTGGCTGAAGGATCATATTGGGTATGAGTCCCTGTTCACACCCTTTGCCGATCTCTTTTTCAAAAATAAGTTTCTCACCAAAACGGATCTTTTCTATTTGAAGGTATAATTCAATATTTTTAATCTCATCGGAAAACCTGGTTTTTTCCCGTTCACTATGTCTCAAGGCGTAACGCAAGAATTCAGACAGCTTGATGATCATATCCCTGGCTGTCTCAGGATTGGAGATTGTCAGGGAACTGATTGAATTCAGGCTGTTGAAAAGGAAATGAGGGTTCAGTTGTGAACGCAAAACATTCAGTTCAGATTCTTTGACAAGCAGGTTCAGCTTGGCCTCGTTCAGGTTCTTTGCCTCCAGTTCCTTGCCATAGATAATGAGGTGGTAGATGAGCAGGGTCACCCCATAGTAAAGGATCCCGGTGGACAATCTGGCAATGAAGGAATCATTCAGGAAGGTAAAGTATGCCTCATGATCGACCAGGATGAACTTCAGCATAAGGTAACCAAGGTAGAGCCAGCCGGTAATAATGACGACCCCAACGATGAGGTAGGTGATCACGATACCAACGGAAAGTTTTCCCTCAGGATTTCCATATCTTATAGGATACCAGACTGTTACTGCCAGGAAGGCAAACAGCACATTAAAAACCAGGCTGTCTGTAATGGCCACATAAAGTTTCAGGTCTGTGGCTAAAATGATCAGGATTGTCTGGAGTATTGAGATTACCGCCCAGACAATGGCATAAATATATATATGTTTTATTCTTTCAATTACGGGATTACTCATGATCAGGTTCCTTAGAAACTAACTACATCCCCTCCTCCGAAAATTGCTATTCCTTTGATTATTAATTCTTTGCTCGGATCTCTAAGATCATCCTTACGTAAGGACCTCTTATCTGAGAATCCTCCGAATATGGATAATACTTCTATTCTAATCTCCCAGTCTGACGGAATGATGAATTTACATCCCCCGAACATGGTGAAAATATCTATTTCATTCCTTCCCTTGGCCAGTTGCGCATGGGTCATGTTGTACTTGGATCCGCCGAAAATCGCTGTCACCCGTCCGCCCTTAAAGTTCTGGGTGGATATGACCCTGTCACCCCCACCGAAAATGGATACATCATCGATATAATCCGGACCATCATCTACAGGTTCCTTTCGCTGTGCTACCCCCCTTACGATCAGGATAGCTCCTAATCCAAGCAGCAAGGCCGGCCAGAAAAGCTCGTGCCAGCCCCATGGAATATCCCAGAACCGTGGGATCATGAAAAATCCACCGATGCCGATAAGTATCCATCCCGTCGCATGGGCTTCCCTGGATAAAAGGAAAAACAGTCCCAACAGGATCAGCAATGCCTGCCAGGAGAACACAATGTGCCTCCATCCACCGGGAAACAGGTTAAAATTAGCTGCGATCAATGCAAAACCAACGATTACCAGTATCAATCCCAGGACGGCTCTTTTGTTGTTTTTTGGATTTTCCATAAGAAATTCTCCTCAGTATTGTGAATATAAGGACAAAACTAATAGTGTATTTCCACGAAAAGAAAAATTAATCGGTAAGCGGCAGGATTTTATCGGTGAAAATTATAATTCCCTGTAAAAATTCCATGCAATACCTCCCATAATCCACCTTCCCGGCATGCTTGCCCCCAGGATATCCGAATAATGCAGGTTAAACAGGTTATTCACCTGTAAACTCAAGACAAGACTGCGTGTAAACAGATAAACATCCGCCTTGAGGTTCCAGACCATGTAATCAGGTGTTAATGCCTGGTTGATCTCCCGGGCCACTTCGGCATCCCTGTTTTTATACAAGGTATGCAGCTGAAGGCTGAATATACTTGTCCGGAAGCCTATCCTGGCCTGGATCAGGTTCCTGGCATGAGCCGACAGGTATTTGGAAACAATTGATGAATCGGTGCGGGACAGAAGGCCCTGATAGGACAATCCCCACTCAATCGCGGCCTCCTCTTGCAGAGTGTGTTGACCGGACAGCCATGATTCAAGTCCCCATGTATTCATCAACCCGATATTCTGTGCAAAGAAATATTCCTCCCCGGGGACCAGGTTATCTCCGCCTGGGATATCCTCCGCCGGGATTATGATATAGTCGATCAGGTCCCGTGAAAATCGGTAAAATCCCGTTAGACTGAGTTTAATATCCCGGCCAATACCATGGTCAAACCCGGCATCCATGCTCCAGGCCCGCTCCGCTAACAGTAAAGGGTTACCAAGGTTCCTGCCCGGCGCCAGAGGGCCTTCCAGTCCCGTAGAAATATACCTCTCCGTAAAATCAGGAGACCGTATCGTCCTGCCTGCAGATCCCCTGAATATCCAGTCCCCCGTCACGTAAGCCAGGTTGACCTGCGGCATAAGTTCAATCCCATAGACCTCATCATAATCCAGCCTCAGTCCGCCGGACACAGACAATTCCACAGGCAGGGTATAGGATAACATCGTGTAAACTCCTGTATGCCAATGTGTCCTATCTCCCCTGTCGTTGCTTACTATTCCCCTGTGATCGACCTGTACACCGGAAGCAATACGGAGTCCGGATACAGCTCGATACAAATGGTTGGCCTGGTATTGCTGGTAGCGGGTCTCATGCAGGTTGGCCGGAAAGGCAGGATTGAAGAGGAAGGAATCTGTCGTGGACACATAAGCCGCCTGAAAAGTCAGGGAATTAGATTTATCAAGTTGCCATTTTAACTGGAACTGGTTCCACCATCTATTTACCTGTTCACGCGACAGGTCCCATGGACTGTTGGTATAGAAATACTGCGCATTGAACAGGCGGTGGTCATAAGCACTGCGTACAGCCAGTTGAATATTCTCTGAAAGATCCACGGCGAGGGACAGGGAAACTGTCCCAAGCCTGAAATCTCCCCGTAGACTGTCAGCGTCAAGCGGATGTCCTGCAGAGGCATTGTATGAGATCCCGGTCCCCAGTTTCCACCTACCCTTCTTCAGATTGAAACCAGTATTCGTGCGGACCAGATCATACTGCCCGTACCAGGCCTCCACACGTCCCTCAAGCCGGTCATCTGCTTCTCCAGGCAGAAAATTTTTGGTTATAATGTTGACCACTCCACCCACTGCATCTGCTCCATATACAGTGGAAGCCGGTCCCCTGTAAACCTCTATCCGGTCTATCTCAACAACAGATACCGGTATATAGCTGTTGAAATGTCCGGTCAGTGGATCATTCACACGCATTCCATCCAGCAGCACGAGCATCTGGTTGAAGGTCCCCCCCCGCATCAGGATATCAGATTGTACCCCGAAAGCCCCCCTCGACTGAATCTCCATGAAAGGCAAATAACGCAGAAGTTCATCGATGGAATTTACAGGCATGCCCTGTATGGCCTCTGCCCTTATTACTGTCACATGCCTCCCTGTGCGCGCTTCGGAAAGTCCCAGGCGGCCCGAAACGATCTGCACCTCCCGGAGCTGAAACAGGCTGTCCTGAATCTGTGCAGATCCGGTGATGGTCCAGATCCCTGACAGTATAGTAAGGCATGCAGGCAGAAAATACCGTTTAGTATAATTCATCAATTTTTGCAGCCAGGATAAAATCATTTTCTGAAAGACCCAAAATAGCATGTGTCCACAATTCCACATGGACAACAGAGAAAAATACATGCATGACCGGATGATGTCCCTCCTCTTCGGCCAGGTCAGCTACCTTATTGACAAATCCGATAACTTCAGGATAATCCTTGAATTTAAATGCCTTAAAAATCTTCATTTCATCGGCAACTTCCCATGGTTCTTTCAAACCTTGCTGGTATTCCTGTATTTCAGCAGTGTTAAGTTTTGGTACACCACCTTCACAGGGCTTGCATTTCCTTTTTGTCAGTTCCATCTGTTTATCGTGTTTTCAGAAAAACAGATACAAATGTCGTAAAATTCACGAATTAATTATAATCACTAACTTCACCATGCCTGAAAAACAAAGATATCTATGACAAAGAATCTCATTTTTCTCAGCCTGGTCTGCATTTTCCTTACAAACAGTGTCAACGCACAGCCGGTATTCCGAAAACCCGGAAGAAAGACACGTAACCAGCTAACACTGGATGGCACCTATCTCAAAACCATGTTTTCCTTTGATACAGACAGATTTGATACGGTCCCCCAATCAGGCATGGAACCGGACCTGGTACCAGTATATAAAAATGAAGCTATCATTCAGGGCATTATTCAACCGGTTCTGGAAGGAAAAGTAAGCGTATACAAAGCCAATTACTGGGGAGGAATACCCCAGTTCCTGGGAAAATCCAGTTTTGACCTTATGGATACGGCACAGATCCTATATCAGTTCAATGCTGGATGGGATACCAGCTATATTATCGAAACGGATGGCAGCATGCAAACTTTGCCAGTTTACAGGCAGGTCAAATTCGGAGAGGTCAGTGGATTATTCTTCTTTGAATCATGGTGGCTTGATGCGAAAGATTTACGTTTCTACAAGGACGTGATCGCATATCAGCCAATCAGGGAATACCAGGCACTTTCCCAGGAAAACCCCGAATCAACTGAAATTTTAAAACGGCTGGTATTTATGGTGGTTCCAGATCTGCCGGTGGAAGCACCCCAAAAGAAAAAATACCGGTTGAAGAATTTTAAGCCGCTGCGATTAAATCATTCTTATGAAGTTCAACTGTATAACAGGTCTTATGACAAGTATATATTCAGGGAGGAGTTACAGACCGGAGTACGAAAACAGGAATTTGAAGAATGGCAATACCATCATTTTGATTTTTATAAATACTTTGACCGGGAGAACTTCCTTGTACAAATCATTTTGGGGATCCTGGAAGGAAGATTGACCGCATGCCATCCAGGAACTGACAGGAATATTATGGACAGGGCTGAATTAATCAACCTGCTGCACGATATACCGGAAGATGCTGATTATACTCCACCCAAAACCATTACACCCGAACAATATCCTCTGGATGAATTAAACAGCCTGGTATTTCATGAAGATTGGTATGTAAATCAGGATAACCTGCAGATTTACAAGGATGTGAAGCAGCTTACCATAAACAGGCATAAGAGACTGTATGACAGTTATACTGGAGAGTTCATCCGGGAGACAATGGCCCCCCTTTTCACAGTCTGGTTCTGATGTTTGGATGGCTTAATAACGGATAAGCCATTTGTACCTCCTGGCAGTGTCACCCAGTTTGATAGCAAGCATAAACTCATGGGAACCATAACTATGCCGCTGGATGCTGCTCAGTGTATAATCGAAAGCGTAGCCGAAGAAGAACTTATCGACCCTCAGTCCCCCCATAATAATCAGCGCCCCACCGGTACGGTAGCTCAATCCGGCCCAGTAATCCTCATAGATGTACATCTTGGCTGTAATATCAGCCTGGAAACTCCAGACCTCTGATGCCTTAATGAGGGCTGAGGGTTCAAACATCAAATATTCATTCAGTTCAAAATTATAGCCACCAATGGCATAATAATGCCTGAGCAGCCTGAAATTATCATATCCTTCATTTCCAAACTTAAAGGAAGCCTGAAAAAGATCCGATACAGATAGTCCCGCATACATCTTGGGATCAGAATAATAGACCCCTATGCTGGCATCCGGGATCCACAATCGGTTGTTGAAATTATTGATAAGATCATCAGACGGATCGTAGAGGATAATCTTTTCCTTATCCAACCTGAACTGATAAAACGAGCCTGATAAACCAAATGATAACTGACCCCTCCTGAATGAAATATGATATGCATAGGTCAGCTGCAAGCCGGTCCGGTTCACCAGTCCCGACTGATCATTAAAAATATACCCTCCGAGTCCCACTTTACCACTCCTTGATGAACTTGTACTTTTTCTTTTGACAGAAGCTCCCTTGGATATAAAGCTTTTTCTCAATATTCTTGTCTGGGCACTGAAGGCATGTGTTTTCGGGGAATGCTTCAGCCCAATCCATTGTTCTCTTGCGGTTAGATTGAATGCTGTATACCCCTCACTCCCTGCAACAGCAGGATTTATCAGGAACTTATTCATCATATACTGGCTGTACAAAGGAAGTTGCTGGGCCTCTACCTGGAGGGCAACCAGGACCAGTAATCCAGCCAGTAGGGCAATTCCTTTTCTATGACGTTTTAGGTCCGCTATGGTTTTCTTGAGAAGCATCCGTATTATCTGACTATAGTAATTGTGCCATTAAAAACTTCTGAGCCGTCATTCAGG
>Ga0255055_10001364_pt1 | contig 18054 bp, 15 predicted proteins | sample JV7_2_27_MG_FD_188633 | JGI IMG/M metagenome (GOLD analysis project Ga0255055, IMG submission 188633) | Seawater microbial communities from Jervis Inlet, British Columbia, Canada - JV7_2_27 | ecosystem: Environmental > Aquatic > Marine > Inlet | place: Canada: British Columbia | collected... | reverse complement strand
TAGTGCAGGACAGAGCCTTACTCTATACAAGGAGAAAAACACATTTGTGACCAGCCTGCAAAACCCGGGATATGATACCAGTGGGATCATATGGAACCGCAGGCTGAGGGACAACAGTATCAGCAGCAGCTGGAGTGAAATGATCACCGGACAGGATGAACGTCGACAAGCCTTGCTGGATATCCTGGACCACATTGCGCATGATGATGATGAAATGTGGTGGCCAGGGCTTTATCAGTCAAACCTTATAAAAGAACCGGTCATAACTGCAGCAGTGGACTGGTTCTCGGAGATTGATTCCTCTGTCTTTATCTGCAGCATAGAAATGCCTTTGCGGATCATGATCAGACATCTTCAGTCTTTCAATAGATACAATGACCGGATCATATTTTTTGTAACAGGATCAGGGCAGATGATAGAAATTCCGGCAGTCCCGCCTGATTCATTACAAACCCTGGCTGAGCAGTATATAACAGGAACAATAGATTCCCCGCAGGACAGCATACTACTTGTCTACCTTAACAACTGGAAGCAGATAGGCGATAATATGAATATGACATATCATCACAGGTTGCCTGATGATGACTGGTGGCTTCATATTCGGCCGTTTCATTCTTTTGAAAGGATTGATGCTGTGGGACTGGCGGTGTCTGAAGGAGCCCTAAAAATGGGCTTACTGGCAAGGAATTACCAGCTTATTATTGTTACGATCCTGGTCATGGTCAGCGTCCTAATGTATATGGCAGCAGCACGGAGGAGGAAGAGAAAAAGAAATGATTTTGCAAGCGATTCAGGGGTAATTAATTGGCCAGCACTGATAAGTGGTGGGGAAAACCAGCATATGGAATTCAAATCGGCCCTGAGATGGGACCAGCACCTGCAAAAAGTTAATCCCAAACTCGAGGATGTGATCATTAAGAGCATTGCAGCATTCAGCAACGGCCAAGGAGGTACTTTGCTGATTGGTGTCAGGGATAATAGGGAGATCGCAGGCCTTGAAGGAGATTTTAATTCACTCAAAAAGAATGATTCGGACTATTTCGAGATACACTTAAGAAACCTATTGAAGCAGCATTTCGGTATCCCGTTTATTACACAAAATCTGATCATAGAATTTCCGGTGATAGATGGGAGGGAAATTTGTGCCATCCGGATTGCAGAAGGTACTGAACCGGTCTATATCACTACAACGGATAAGCATGGCAATAAAACAGAAAGGTTTTATGTACGTTCAGGAAATTCTTCCCAGGAAATCCAATCACTCAAAGAGATCAATGAATACATTTCCAGGAGGTTCCAAACCTGACCGGCCCGCACTTTTGTCAACTGTCCCTCTTACCTGGGATTTCTATGTTTATAGAAAGAGTACCCCAGTCCCCACTCTATCCAGTCAGCCTTGAATCCCTCCGGAGTCTTCAATACACTTCGGAAATAGAAGTTCTTTGCAAAATTGTATCTCAGTCCAACCCGGGCGAACCATTTCCCTTTATATTCCCGCTGTGAAAGGGTGATTCCGAAATGTGAAACCACCCTGAAACGTTGGATCATAAACTCATGTCCTATGTGGGCGCCCCAGTACAATTCTTCAGAAATGGGAAGGGATTTCTGTGGTGTACCTGCCCATTCATTCATTGATTCATCATAAAAAAGGTCCAGCCCAAGGCCAACTTTCCCGAAATAAGCATAATGATAGAAGCTACTGAGATCAATGGAGGCCATAAAATAATGCAGGCTGCGATCTACCCACAGGTGCTCCCCTTCCGGGGTGGCTATGCCTACACTGGGACAAACAGTGAATTCCCAGCGTGGATTAAATTTTGGTAATACATGACGGATGGGTTCGGGTCTTACCTTAGGCCAGCCCTCTCTCAGGCCTTCTTTCCTGTAAAAGGCGCCCATATGGTAGCGCAGCTTTCCAGACAGATGATAAAGGTTGACCCCGCGCTGTGGTGTCCTCATCCTGCCATTGGAAAAATGTGTAAAGCCTATGCCAACTGCCCCGTCAAGTCTTTTCAGAATACGAAATCCGGTTTCGGCTTCTATCTGGAATATGATATTCTGGGCCGTTCCAATGGCCAGTTGCTCAGGATTATGTTCCGGATGATAATTCAGGAAATTATAGGATATACCACATGCCAGATCATATCCGAGATATATCTTTTCATTCCCCAGCAGGGCTTGGTTGAAAAAGAAATACAGGGCGCCCGGATTTCCCAGCTGGTTATTCTGCGGGATAAAATATGCCTGGTAAAGACCAATTCCATAAGTGGGATACCTGAATATCTGGTGCCAGGATTCCTGTCCGTATCCTTTTATCCCGAACCTGAATTCAAACACATTGTAGGGATTCTTCTCTATGGACTGTTCCAGTACCTTAACCCCTGTTGTAACATGCCTCCCCCGTTGTGCTTTGAAGTCAAAGGTAAAATAACGGGGATATATTTTATCCTGGTTAGTCGTGTCTGCCAGCAAAAAATCAACAGACTGGGATAAAAGTTCCTGTCCGCCAATAACTACAATTAATATTATCCACAGAAATCTCCTGATCATGGCATCTGGAATGGTACCTGGAAAGGTTATCCTGATATATGGACTATTTCTTACTCACCGGGTATTTGTAGAACATCTTCTGGATGACATGGGGAATGTTTTTTGACCTTTTTATTGGGTCCTCTTCAACCGAACCATTACCAATTGCCTGCCAGGCCAGCTTTTTTGAACGGTTATCAAAAACATCTATGATTAAAGTCCCCTTTTTTATGGTATACTGATAATAACCACCGGAATATCCATATCCCCATGTGTAAACAAACCTGTATCCGCTCTGGTTGTAATATTGATTGTAATTGGTGAATCCGGTCTTGTCATTCATGATCACGGACATGTTCACAACAAGATCACCTGTTGCCTCATGCTGCGTATAGCCCCTGGCTTTCATTTCATCAGCTATGGAACCGAGCAAAATCTCCTTATCATACTTGTTAACATGGAGGTCGATGAAAGGATCAGGAGGCATAATAAAGAAAGTCTTAAGCTGGGAAAAATCGATCTCTTCATCATAATGTTGGGCGACCTTTAATCCACTGCAGGATGACAAGATGAAAAGGAGGATTAAGACGGCAACTATGGTGTTTTTCATGACAGGGTTTTAAGTGAATTTATGTTCAAATCTAAGCACAAAATCAGATAATACAAATTAAGGCTGAAATACCGGAAGAAGTTTTTATTTTTAAGGTTCGGTTCCAACAATTCTGAAAATTATGACACGAACAGCCAGACGGATCATCATCATTGTGGTGGTGTTCGCAGCAGTATACGCCGCACTGCGATATCACATTCTCAAAGGAGTTGAATGGTCCCACTTCCCCCTTTTCATCATGAATAAGATCCTTGCCTTTGCAGGTTTTGTAATCCTCGTGGCAAGCCTTGCCCTGGAATCTGTTTACCGGAGCCAGGGAGCAGCCTGGTTTACTACCCGCAAATTCCTGGGCCGCACCGGTTTGGTACTGATCATTATCCATATCGTCATTAGCTTCCTGCTATTCAGGCCGGAGATCTATGATAAGTTCTTCATGGCTGATGGGACAATAAATGCCGTTGGTGAATGGAGCATGCTGTTGGGAGCATTGGGAATAGCTGCCTATCTTATCATGCACAATACCTTCTCAAAACCAGAAGAAGGAAACGGTTTCCAGAAGATGGTCATGTCCCCAGCATTCGGTATCACAGCCCTGACACTTTCAGCTCTCCATGTTGGCATCATGGGATTTGAGGGCTGGCTGACACCCCGGGAATGGCCTGGTGGGATGCCATCGATAAGCCTGGTATCTGTATCGGTATTTGTGGTCGGTCTTATTGTATTCCTGACGGGACAGGAAAGAAGTACTTGAAATATTACATAATATGGGCAATAAAGTAAGAAGAGACGATAAGGAAATCAAAGATCCGGAAGGGATCCGGGAGATACTCAAAAAAGGCCTCGTCTGCCATGTGGCTATGGTGGATGACGGAAAACCTTATATGGTCGCCATGAATTACGGATTCCGGGATGATACCATTTACATGCATGCCGCCCTGGAGGGCCGGAAGATAGATATCTTGCGAAAAATCCCGGATATTTGCTTTATGGTGTATACCGGGAACAGGCTGACCACAGGTCCCGATGCCTGCGGGGATTGGACCATGAAATACCGCTCAGTCACTGGGTTCGGAAAGGCTACCTTAATTGAGAATGATAAAGAAAAGATCCCTGCCATGCATATCATTATGGACCAGTACACCACCAAAGGCCCCTTTGAATTCAGTCCCACGAGAGTTTCCCAGACCATGGTGATCCGAATCGACATCGAGGAAATGACCGGAAAGATTTCCGGCTACCCCAATTAGGAACCTCTAGATCATTTGTTATTCATATTTTATAGCCTCGGCAGGATTCCTGGATGCAGCCTTCCATGTTTGAAAGCTTACTGTTAAAATGGTAAGCAACAAAATTATAAATGCTCCTAAAACAAATAACCACCAGTCCAGGGTAATCCTGTTGGCAAAACTTTCCAGCCATCTGTTTAAGAAAATCCAGGAAAAGATCCAACTGATCAGTACCCCCAACAGTATCCATTTAATGATACCCATATTAAGCAAAACAAGTATCTCACTGATGCTGGCACCACAGACCTTTCTTATGCCGATTTCCCTGGTTCTTGTTTCCGTAGTAAAGGAAATCAATCCAATCAATCCGATGCAGGAAAGGATAATGGCTAGTAATGTAAAAACCAGTATTGCTTTTGTAAGCTTAGTTTCATTCCTGTACAACTCATCATATTTGTCTGTAATAAAATCATACCTAAATGGTTGGTCAGAGAATTCGACCAGTTTGCCTCGGATTTGGTCCAGCACCTGTTTTGATGGTTCTATCATTTTAATGAACATCTTCGTTTTTGAATCGCTGTACAGGAACAAAAAAGGTTTAATATTATTTGACAGATGCTGAAAGTGAAAATCTTTTACTACACCAATAATTTCATATTGTTTTTCTCCCCTTATCATCCTTTCTCCAACAGGATCAGAAAATCCTAGCAGATCAGCCAGCTTTTCATTAATAACAACCTTATCCAGATCAGTTTTTAAAGAGGAAAAGAACCTACCCTCAATGAGTGGTATTTGAAAAATTGTCAAATAGTTATGATCAGCAGAAATATGATAAATGGATGTATGGGAACCCTCAGGTAATCCTTTCCAGGTCCAACCCTCCGAAGTAAAAATTGGTGGCAAATGAACAGGCGATGATCCGGCAAGGCAAATGCTTTCAATTTGGGGATTCGACATAAGGTCATCTCTTAAGGACTGCGTCTGCTCTAACTTTCCACGGGGTAACACAATTTGTATAATATTATCCTTCTCATAACCAACATCATAATTTCTTAAGAAATTGGTTTGTTTAATAACCACCAAACTGGCAATTACGAGGGAGATGGATAATACAAACTGGCTTACAATGAACACATTCCTCCACCTTTGCTGGGAGATGAAAGAATACCTGTTATTACCCCGGATTGATGGCTGAATGGAACTCGTCATAACTCCAGGATATATTCCACTGAGAAATCCAACAAAAAGTAAGGATATAAAGAATCCTGCCGCCAAGCTAACATAGAGATAATGTAAGGCAATATTTACCTCAAGAATGGATTGGAATAAATGATATAATAAAATGGTAAAAGGGATAGCGATAAGCCAGGCGAGAATTGATAATAATATTGATTCCGAAATAATATCTCCTATCAATGATTTGGTGCTTGCTCCATTCACCCTCTTTATAATTACTTCATCCGTACGTTTAATGAAGCTGGCAGATACAAGATTGATATAATTCAGACAGGATAGTATCAGAATAAGTATGGAAATGCAATTGAAAATAAATAGATTCTGACTGCTGCCATGTTCAGCATTGAAGAATTCGAACTTTGCCCCATATCTTAGTTTTGTGACCGGGATCAAATTCAGGTTGTACTGATCATCGGTGATCCGCTCACGCCAAACTTCTTGAGCAATGGATTTTATTTTATTGAAATCAGCTTCTGACGTGATTTTAATGTAAGTTGCATCGGAAAGTTGCCACCATTCCTGTGAAATTCCGTAGGGCAATTGATAAGGTATAATATAATCAAATTGCAAACTCGAGTTCTCAGGTAAATCTTTAATGATACCACTTACAACCAGTGTCTTGTCTTTGTCAAATAACAAGCTTTGGCCTATGACTTCCTGCTCTGGAAATAACTTATCAGCAAGCTTTTCTGAAAGCAGGATAGTATTGGGTTCCTCCAGTGAAGTGGCCGTTCCTGCAATCAATGGTATACTAAGGATATCAAATATCCTGGCATCTGCAGCAATGCCTGTTTCCATAAACCGATGGCCATCAATTTGAAATAACCTCCCGCCATATAAATAGATGAAATGACAGCTGTTCTCTAATTCAGGGATCTTTTCCTTTAATTCATCCGCTAAGGGTGGTGGTGTTTCGGGAACTGTACTAACATTCCCGTTATTATCCTTAATATCAGTAATAACCATATAAATATTTCCTGCCTGCTCATGAAATCTGTCATATTGCAATTCCTGGATGGTCCATGCGGATATTACAAATACACTTGCCAATCCTATGACCAGCCCAACCAAACTGATAACCGTATGGCTCTTTAATCTGACCAGATTTCTAAAGGCAGTCCTGAGATTATGGATAAACATGGATGATTATATTGCCGGGGTTATAATCTATAGGAGGATATTAAAGCGTTGCTACATATTCCGCTTCGCGAAACAGGTCAGGCAACTTATTTAATATCCTCCTATATAATTTAGAACTCTATATGTGCTAAATGTCTGTTATTTTCCGAATGTTTTCGCGAAAACAACTGGTACGATATACTGTGAAGATACGGGCTTATCACGTTGTTTGGCCGGGATCCACTTGGGCATTTGAGAGACCAGCCGAACTGCTTCCTTGTCCATTTTTTTGACACCCGCCTTTTGAATCTTCACATCATCCACTGAACCATTAGTCTTGATGGTAAATTGCACCAGAACTTCTGCTTGTCCAGCCCGAGCATCATCCGTGTACTTAATATTATCTTCCAGGTATCTTTTTAATGCAGGCCTGCCGCCGGGGAAATGTGCCAGGTCTTCTACAATCCAGAATACCTCATTATCGGCCTCCCCTCCCTTCTCATTCTCAAGGACCGACTGCTTCTGCTGCTCTTCTTTCTGTCTCTGGGTTTCCTTCTTAATGGCCTCATCTGAACTGGAAACACCTTCCAACTTGATGGGTATGGTGCCAGGTTTCATTGCTATACGATGTGGTCCTACCCCTTTTGATGTGATAGACTCAAAACCTACAAAAGAATATACAAGCACAGCATCCTTATCCGGCAATTCCATTATAAAATCCCCGTTCATATCCGTGACGGTACCTGTAGTATTCCCTTTCCAGATAACTGAAACACCGGGCAATGGAGAGCCGGATTTGGCTTCCACTACCTTGCCCTTGAACAACACAGCGTCATCATCCGGCATAGTATTAGAATTTGCAGTATAGGCAATCAATAGGATTGCCAGTACAGGCATAGCCAACAATGCTTTGAGCCATGCCCCTTTTTTAGATTTCATTTTTGTCATCATGATCATACGTTTTTTAGTTAAAGACTTACTGAATCCGTTGGTAAGCCTGAATACCTCCGTTCCTGTAAGCTGATTAACCAAAAGGGCTTGATAACTGCCCGTCCTTACTCCATTGCCAAGGACAGCAGCATCAGCCTGGTATTCATGGATCTCCTTTAATGACCTTATATAGAGCCATATGAAAGGATTGAACCATTGAAATATGGTAATGAGTTCTAAAAGTATTAAATCTATGTAGTGAAGGAATCTGTAATGCGCGTATTCATGGTCCAGAATGGTCTTGATCTCTGGATTCCTGTGGATTTCCTGGTTCAGGTATATCCGGTTCAGAATAGAAAAGGGGATAATATCTTTATTCACATATATGACCTTCATAGAACCGTATTTCTCTATCCCATTTTTCTTGATAAATAACAGTCTGAACAACTGGATGAGCAATGTGGTGATCAGCATCACTATGCCGGCTATGTATATGATCCTTGCAAGGAAGTATCCTGTAAGATGAAATCCAGAACCTGTTGAATTGCTAACTTCAATGCCCGAATCAGCAAGTCCCTGGCCATTCAGGCTGATAAATACAGGCATATTGATAGTCTTCTCTACAAAGAATACTTTTTCAAAAGGAATGATAGGTAATATCATTGATAGAATTAGGGTTCCAATCAGGTAATACCGGTTCAACCTATAGTTCGTATCCTCTTCCATGAATATACGGTAGATCCCGTAAAACATGGCCATGGCAATGCCTGATTTAATGAAATAGATCAGTATGCTATTCATCATTGTGCAATTTAAGATTATTAATTTCCTTTTCGGTCATTTTTAAGATCTCTTCCATCTCGCTAATATCAATATTCTTTTCTTTTGCAAAGAAAGCAGCCATACGGGGAAAAGAATTATTGAAATAATCCTTCATGAAGCCCATGAACTGTATACTTGCATAGGCCTCCTTTTCGACAGCAGGATAATATACATGGGTTTTGCCATAAGCTTTATGGTCCACGAACCCCTTCTTTTCCAATACTCGGATTACTGTAGAAACTGTATTATACGCAGGTTTTGGATCAGGCAATTGGGATATGACATCCTTGGTCATCCCTTCTCCCAGTTCCCAGAGAATTTGCATTACCTGTTCTTCGGCTCGTGTTAGTCTGTTCATGCGTTTATATATTAAGAACGAAAAGTATCAGGCTTACCGTGTGTAAATATAAAACTATTTATTTAGTTTCAAAACTATTTTTGCAGTTTTTTAACTATTTCTGCAGTTTTTATTTGAAATGACCTGCCATATCCCTGTTTTCAGAAGGAAATTGTACATTTAAAAATTCAATCAATAAGTATTATGAAAAAACTATTCATTGCATCCCTGGTTACCTTATTTATTTTTCAACTTGATCTTTCAGCCGGGGAAGAGAACATGGGTTACTACAGGTACCCTTCCCTGAATGGAAAAACCATTGTATTCACAGCAGAGGGTGATCTCTGGAAAGTTAGTACTGAGGGCGGAATTGCCCATCGACTGACCACGCATCATGGACAGGAGACCCATGCTGTAATATCACCAGATGGAAAGTTCATTGCATATTCTGCAACCTATGACGGTCCCAGGGAAGCATATTTGATATCAATCGATGGCGGCTTACCGAAAAGATTAACCTACCATGGGGAAGGTTCAGATGTAGTTGGCTGGACCCCCGGAGGTGATATTGTTTATACTACAAGGCATTTCTCTTCAGTTCCTAATTACCAGCTGGTTCGAATAGATCCCGAATCCCTAAGGGAAACGCTGATCCCCCTTCACCAGGCCAACGCAGGAGCCTACGATAAGAAAGAGGAGATCCTGGTGTTCACCCGGCTGCATTTCCAGGGAAGCCCGGCAAAAAGATACAAGGGAGGAACTGCGCAGAATTTATGGAAGTTCAGCAGTGATGCCGAGGAAGCAATTCCCCTGACAGGGAATTATACAGGAACCAGTAAGGATCCAATGTGGCATGAGAAAAGAATATATTTTGCGTCAGATCGAGATGGCACCATGAACATATGGTCCATGAAAGAGGATGGAAAGGACCTGAGGCAAGAAACGGATCATGTATATTTTGATATCCAGGATCCGAAGATCCATGATGATAACATTATTTACCAGATCGGGGCAGACATACACATATATAATATAACCTCTAAAACAGATGGTAAGGTCACCATATTCCTTGCCTCCGATTTTGAACAGCGCAGGCAAAAATGGATTACCAATCCTTCAAGCAGCATAACCGGCGGGGCTATTTCTGAAAAGGGCGACCACATTGCGCTGACCTCAAGGGGACGCGTATTTGTTGCCCCGGTGAAAACAGGGAGGTTTGTTGAGGTTACAAGGAAATATGGCATCCGTTATAAACATGCACGCTTCCTGCCCGGAACCCATGACCTGGTCATGCAGTCGGATGAATCTGGCGAAATGGAATACTGGAAGGCCCCTCTTGATGGCATGAGAGATCCGGAACAAATATCTTCCAGGAGTACCGTAATACTGAATGAGGGCGAACCATCTCCGGATGGGAAATTGATTACGTATACTGATCAAGATAATATTCTTTGGCTACTTGAGGTTCAGAGCAAGTCAAAACGTGTCGTTGACACAGGAAAACAGGAACGCGGCCTGGGTGAAATGAGCTGGTCACCCGACAGTAAATGGATTGCCTACAGGTTCCAGGATATAAACCAAAATTCCAGGATCAAGTTATACAATATCCAGACAGGCGTTTCCAGGTTTATTACCACAGACAGGCTTGACAGTAATAATCCGGCATGGGATCCTGAAGGGAAGTGGCTTTATTTCTGCTCGGACAGAGAGTTTATTCCCCGTACTGGTGTCTGGGGGCCCAGACAGCCGGAACCTTATTATGACCGAACGACAAAAATATATATGCTCGCACTGCAGAAAGACCTTAAATGGCCCTTCCTGGAAATGAATGAGTTCATGGAAAAAGACGAAAAAAAGGATGCTGAGAAGAAGGAGGGTGACTCGGAGAAGAAAAAGAAGGAAAAAGACACCGAAAAAAAGGATACCGTGGAAGTCATTATTGAACTTGATGGACTGGAATCCAGATTGTATGAGCTACCTCTCAAGGGTGGAAATTATTATGGTATAGCTCTGACCAAACCCCACCTGTACTATTCAGATTATGTCAGGAGTGCTGATAAATCAGAGACCATTCTGAAATCTCTTGAAATTACAAATGATGATCCAAAACCGCAGACAATACTCAGTGGTGTCAGGGGTGTCGAGATATCAGCGGACAGGAAAAAAATTCTAGTGAACAAGGGAAATAGCTTTTATGTTTTCGATGCCAATGGAAAGGCACCGGGCAAACTCGAGGAGAAAAAAGTAAATCTCTCGGGATGGAGTTTTATCGTCGACCCGGTTGAGGAGTGGAAACAAATATTCAAAGATTCCTGGAGATTAAAACGCGATTATTTTTATGATCCGGACCTCCACCGAGTGGATTGGAAGGCAATTTATAATAGGCATATGCCCCTGATTGACAGGGTGACTGACCGTACTGAGCTGAATAACCTGATGACACAAATTCACGGGGAGCTTTCAGCGCTGCATTCGAGTGTAGGAGGAGGAGACATACGCAGGGGCAGTACGAATGCTGCTCCTGCCGCACTTGGAGCCAGGCTTGAGAAGGATGAATCTGCCGGAGGATACAGGATCGGGCATATTTACCTGACTGATCCGGATTATCCCAATGAACTTTCTCCGCTTGCCCGGGCATACAGCAAAGTCAGGGAGGGTGATGTGATAACAAAGATCAATGGGATCCCTGTCCTGGAAGCAGATCATCCTGCTGCATTACTCAGGCGTTTGAATCAAAAACAGGTTAGGCTCACACTCATAAATTCAGCTGGAAAATCCTATGAAGAGATCGTTAAGCCTGTCTCAGCCTACCAGGAGTCAAATCTTAGATATAGAGAATGGGAGTATACCCGGAGACTTAAAACTGAAGAAAAGAGTGATGGACATATCGGTTACCTGCATTTAAGGGCCATGGGATCAGGCAACTTCACTGAATTTTTAAAAGGGTTTTATCCTGTTTATCATAAACAGGGGCTTATTATCGATGTTCGCCATAATCGTGGTGGTAATATCGACGCCTGGATCCTTGAGAAACTCATGCGGAAGGCCTGGATGTACTGGGCACCCAGGAACGGACAGCCTTACTGGAATATGCATTATGCCTTCAGGGGACATATGATAGTACTGGTTAATGAAAGAACTGCTTCAGACGGGGAAGCTTTTGCAGAAGGATTCCGCAGGCTTGAGCTTGGAAAGCTCCTTGGGACAAGGACCTGGGGAGGTGAGATATGGCTTAGTTCAGGGCCCACCATCCTGGTAGACCGTGGAAACGCAAGGACTGCTATGATTGGAGTATATGATGACAAGGGGAACTGGCTGATCGAAGGACACGGAGTTGATCCTGACATAGTTGTTGATAATCTCCCTCACAGCACATACAAGGGTGAGGATACACAGCTTGATGCTGCCATCGAGTACCTGCAGAAACTTCTCGAAAAGGATCCGAGACCGGTGCCACAACCTCCACCCTACCCTGATAAGTCTTTTAATTATGAACAACAATGAAAAGAGTAACAGGAATAGGGGGTCTCTTTTTCAAATGTAATGATCCCGAAAAAACGAAAAAATGGTACAAGGAACATCTTGGCCTGCCCGTTGATGACTGGGGTGCAAGTTTTGGCTGGCGGGACAAAGATGAACCGGAACAAGTTTGCTATACTGCATGGAACCCTTTTCCCGCAGACACCACTTATTTTGGCCCCTCGAAAAAGGATTTCATGTTCAACTACCGCGTGGAAAACCTGAAAGAACTGTTGATGATCCTGGCCGAAGAAGGAGTTGAAATTGTAGGCGAAATCGAAGAATACGAATATGGCAAATTTGGCTGGATCATGGATCCGGATGGGAACAAGATCGAACTATGGGAACCTGTGGACGATAAACTACAACCATGATCTAAAACATTTAATACATGAAAGAATCTGTTGTTGTTGGGATCATCCAGGACAGTCCTGTTTACCTGGATTTAGAAAAAAGCATGGAGAAGGCATTGGACCTGGCAAGGCATGCTTCATCCAAAGGTTCTGAACTGATCGTATTCGGAGAGGCATGGTTATCAGGGTATCCTGCCTGGCTGGATACCTGTGATGAGGTGAATTATTGGAACCATGAACCGGTCAAGGAGATCTTTGCCCGCACCCACCGGAATAGTATTGAGGTCCCCGGTAAAGAAACCGATCTGCTCTGTCAACTGGCAAAAGAACTGAAACTAACCATCGTTATAGGTGTCAACGAAAAGATCCCCACCGGGAAGGGAAATGGCAGCCTGTATAATACCCTCCTGACCATTACCCGGGAAGGAAAAATTGCCAACCATCACCGGAAACTGGTCCCTACTTACACCGAAAAAATGGTCTGGTCACCCGGAGACGGACATGGGCTGAATTCTGTTGGGACAGACTTTGGAAGGATCGGGGGACTCATATGCTGGGAGCACTGGATGCCGCAAACCAGGCAGGCCATGCATGAATGCGGGGAGCATATCCATGTGGCCGTCTGGCCATGGGTACATGATGTCCACCAGTTGGCAAGCCGGCATTATGCCTTTGAAGGACGCTGTTTTGTAATTGCTGTGGGACAAATACTGAAGGCCGGCAGCCTCCCGGCGGAATGCAAACTGAAAGCTGACCTGGCAGGGAACCCTGATCAGAATCTTTTAAGGGGTGGCAGTTGTATTTTCGCACCTGATGGCACGCCACTGCTCGAACCCCGGCTTGATCTGGATGAGACCATTATTGTTGAGATCCCGGACCTGGAAAAAACTGTACGTGAAAGGATGAACCTGGATGTGACAGGGCACTACAACAGGCCGGATGTATTCAAGTTGGACATCAACAGGGACCGCAGGTGATACGGATTTCAGATCATTAGTCCATCCTCATACATCGAGGCAGACTGCCTGTCTATGACTATCCAGGAATAATAAATAGCCAGGGGCGTTGGCGGAATGCTTGTTTTACATTATCCATATTGTTACGCGGTTTACATATTAAAGGTAACAATATATGCTGTTGCCGGGTTTAGAACTGGGAAGCAAGTTTCAGCAGATTATCATCGTCGACCCTGGTAATGATCCATTCTTTCATTAGCGTCGCCCCAAGGGATTCATAAAAAATAATTGAAGGCTCGTTCCAGTCCAGTACTGCCCACTCAAACCTTCCACATTTCTGGTCCACGGCCAGTTTTGCCAGGAAAGCCAGCAATGCTTTCCCAAAGCCTTTCCCCCTTTCTTCCGTTTTCACATAAAGATCCTCCAGGTATAAGCCCGGTTTGCCAAGGAATGTGGAAAAATTATAAAAGTAAAGCGCATAACCCACTGGCTCTGAACAGTACTCTCCTATGACCACCTCGGCAAACTTTTTTTCGCCGAACAGGTACTGCCTGAAATCCTCCTCAGTGGCAATTACTTCATGGGGTAATTTTTCATATTCAGCCAGTTCCTTTACAAACCAGAGGATCAGGGGAACGTCTGATTCAACTGCGTGCCTGATCGTAAATCCATCAATTTTAGTAGAGATAGTCATAAACTTGATTTATTATAAAACATTATATACCTGCAATATGCTATTTTTTTTGTAATTTTTTAGGCTCAAAAGGTTTGGAACTAATAGGTCCAAACCTTTAGGTCCAAACTTCAAATTACCAATTCATGGAACCAGATCTATTTCACCAGGAATCAACCAAACAGTATAAAAAAGCCATCGTTGTAGGTGCCTCCTCCGGGATGGGTAAAGAGCTCGTGAAGATCCTGGTTGAAAAAGGATACAATATAGGCATCACCGGCCGCCGGGAAAACCTGCTGAAGGAATTAAAGGAGGCTTACCCTGACAGGATCTTTATTAAGGCTTTCGATATCCGGGACCTTTCAAAGACCACCAGATCTATAAGGGAACTGATCAAAAATCTTGACGGCCTGGACTTGCTGGTACTCAGTTCAGGGGTTGGCTTTCTGAATGAAGAACTGGACACAGAACCGGAATTTCGAACAATTGATACCAATATTACTGCTTTTACTGACATCATGACTTTCACCTTCAGATACTTCCAGAAGCATCCACCTGGACACCTGGTAGGCCTGACTTCCATCGCTGCCCTCCGGGGGAATAAATCAGCCCCTGCCTATAATGCATCCAAAGCATACCAGTCGAATTACCTCGAGGGACTAAGACAAAAATCCAAAAACCAAAAACTAAAAATCACCGTAACCGATATCCGTCCCGGGTTCGTGGCCACTGACATGGCCAAAGGAGAGAAATTGTTCTGGGCAGCCTCACCCGAGAAAGCTGCCGTTCAGATCTTCAGGGCGATCAAGCGAAAGAGAAAAATCGCTTATATTTCGAAAAGATGGGGACTTTTTGCCCTCGCACTTAAAATTGCTCCGCGGTGGATGTATGATCACTTTTAATTATTCTTGAGATGAAAGAATTCTGGGACCAGCGGTACAGCGAACCTGGCTTTGCTTATGGCATGGAACCCAATGCTTTTTTCGTGGAGGTATTGGATTCCCTGGCCCCGGGCAGATTACTCCTGCCAGGTGAAGGTGAAGGGAGAAATGCCATTTATGCCGCAGGTAATGGATGGGAAGTCAGTGCTTTTGACCAGAGTATTGTTGCCCGAAATAAAGCCCTTGAATGGGCAACCTCGATGGATCTGCAAATTGATTACCGGCTGGCCAGCCTGGAAGAATTTTATTGCCCTGATCCCATCTTCGATCTCATTGCCATTATTTATATCCATATGCTTCCCGATACCAGGCTACAGGTCCACAGTCAACTGTCAGCGTGTCTGAAACCAGGTGGAAAGATTATTTTGGAATGTTTTCACAAGAACCAGCTCAGCTATGGGACCGGTGGACCACCGATTGAAGAATTACTATACCATGAGGATGATATACAATCGGACTTTTCTGACCTGGATATTGATCTCTGCGAAGAACAGGTGCTGGATATATATGAAGGAAAGTACCATTCCGGCAAATCGAGCGTGGTCAGGCTGATCGCAGATAAACCATTTTGATTATTTTAACCCATCACTAAATCATTCGACTAATGAATTCACCCAAAACTACTTGTGTACATGCCGGTACACTTTTTGATGAGAAGACCAGGGGAGTAAACTCCCCCATATACACCTCCTCTTCTTTTGAATACCTCGACCTGGATGAAGCTGTCTATCCGAGATACTTCAATATCCCTAATACAGAAGCCCTAGGAAAAAAAATAGCCGCCCTTGAGCATGCTGAATCAGGGATGGTATTCAGTTCAGGAATGGCAGCCATTACCTCGGTCCTCTTCGCTTTCCTTAGGCAGGGTGATCATGCCATATTCCAGACGGGTTTGTATGGGGGGACTTTTCACTTTGTAACAACCGAATTGGAAAGGTTCGGAATAGGGTATGAAATCTCAGTTGATAATGAACCTGCCACATTTGAAGGTCTAATAAAGGAGAATACCCGGTTGATCTATATTGAAACACCCTCCAATCCACTGCTCAAGGTAACAGATATCAAAGCAACGGTAAGTCTTGCCAGGTCCAAAAACCTGATCACCGTAATTGACAATACCTTCGCTAGTCCCATTAACCAGAATCCACACCAAATGGGTATCGATGTGGTGATCCATAGTGCAACCAAATACCTTGGCGGACATGCTGATATCTGCGCCGGGGCTGCTGCTTCAAGGAAAGAAAACATGCTAAGGATCAGAGATATGGCACGCGGACTGGGAGGAAGCCTGAACGCCCAGACAGTATACCTGCTCGAACGAAGCATCAAAACCCTGGCCTTGAGGATTGAACAGCAAAACCGCAATGCAGGGTTTCTGGCTGACAAGTTATCTGCACATCCTTCTATAGAACAGGTATATTACCCGGGACTGGCAAATCACCCGGATCACGAAATAGCCCGGCAGCAAATGTCTGGATTCGGGGGCATGCTCTCCTTTGAAATACGGGATCTTGACCCGGTTCAGTTCCAGCGTAACCTGAAACTCATCAGGCCGTCCGTCAGCCTGGGCGGGGTGGATTCCATCATTTGTTCCCCTGCCCTCACATCCCACCGCCATTTAAGTCCCCAGGAAAAAAAGAATGAGGGGATCATTGACAACCTATTGCGGCTCTCTGTGGGCATTGAGGATCCTAATGATCTACTGAGTGATATTGAGCAGGCATTATCATAAGCCTTCTTGTAACATTCCCACTTGTGAAAACGTTTAAAAGTTTATAAATCAACATCTTTTACTATGAGACCCCTATGCCTTGCATTACTGCTCCTGGCTTTCGGATGCTTATCACACCAGTCTGTCCAGGCACAAATTGATCCGAATTCCGTACCTGAAGTGGGAACCATGGTACGACTAACCATGACAGACGGATCGGTTTATTTAGGTGAGATCATTTCCCATGAAACGGGCATTATCCGCTTAAAGACAGCCAACCTGGGAACCCTCCAGGTCCCAACTATAAATATCAAACGACTCGAGGATCTCAGTGGTGAAAAAATGCGAAAGGGCCAATACTGGTTCGAAAATCCCAGTTATAACCGTTATTTTCTGGGGCAATCGGCACAGCCGCTCCGGAAGGGGGAAGGCTACTACCAGAATATCTGGGTCTTTTTCAATGCCGCACATTACGGTATCACCAAGAATATTTCAGTTGGTGGTGGATTCGAATTCCTGTCCACTTTTGCTGCTCAAACACCGATCTTCTTTCTTTCCGCCAAAGCTGGTTTTCCATTTGGTCAAAGATCAAGTGCCGGAGCCACGATCAGGTATCTGAACATCGCAGATTTTGGCGGAGATGACGATATTGAAACGGACCTTGCGGGGGGAATATTCCTTGGAACTGCACAGTATACCTACGGAACCTCTGACCACAATCTGACTGCTGGGATTGGCTATGGGGTGGCCGGAAAGGAAGCAGCGGACAGGCCGGTCTTCGTGCTTAGCGGGCAGACCAGGGTAGGTAAGAGAATGGGACTGCTGACAGAAAATTATATCGTTCCCATCGATAATGGCGTTGAAGCGATCTTCATTTATGGTATGCGATTTATGGGAGAACGTATCTCCTTTGATCTTGTATTTCTGAACCACCCTGAAATAGCCAAAGTTATTTTCATAGGGATCCCCATGGTGGATTTTGTTTTCAAGTTTGGCAAATAATCCAGGGGCATATCTGCTCCGTATCCTGCATTTTAGAATCATTCCAACCTGAAATGTTTGTATTTTAGGTTATCTGAAACTGGTAACCTT
>Ga0255055_10001363_pt1 | contig 18063 bp, 24 predicted proteins | sample JV7_2_27_MG_FD_188633 | JGI IMG/M metagenome (GOLD analysis project Ga0255055, IMG submission 188633) | Seawater microbial communities from Jervis Inlet, British Columbia, Canada - JV7_2_27 | ecosystem: Environmental > Aquatic > Marine > Inlet | place: Canada: British Columbia | collected... | reverse complement strand
TATCGGGCAATCGTCCGTGGTCCAGTCCCCTGCCGGTTCTTTCAAGAACGCTTCGATGGCTTCGTCTACTTCAGCGATACCCGAACGTACCCACCCATCACTGTTGCCATGAGCCGATTGGTCATGGTCATGAATTGTGCCTTTGAGGTGTTTCAGGATTGGTTCTGTGCGCAGTCCGAGTCCCATGGCACATCATCCTACCAGTACAAACAAAGAGGCTCGGTATCCAGATTCGAACAAGATCTGGATACCGAGCGAGTGACCAGCAGCAGCCGGGGGGACAACTACTTTGCTGGTCGGGCCTGAATCACGAGATACGTGTTGTCCACGACCTCTGTTTGAAGATTGAGCTTTCGTGCCTTGGCGGCAGCGTGGGCGGTGCGCCTGAAACGGACTATGGCAACATATGCCTCTTCGTCGTCTCTGGGATTCATCTCGTTGCTTGCCAATTTCCATGTCGTCCCGTTGAGCAATCGGTCCCAATCGTATTTGGATCGGCTGCCCCCGCCTTGGGCAGTGAACTTGAACTTTGTCAATTTCCTCATGGGTAGAACCATACCCCAGAACTACCATCTATCCAAACCGCAGACGCATCGAGCACCGACAGTTCGGATGCAGAGGAGGATGGTGGACCTTGATCTCCTTCATGGGCTTGAGTTTCGGAGCAGCCTTCTTGACCTTGATCGATTTCGGGACCCGAGGACGTAGAGGCCCTCGTCGTGCCATGCGTCGATCATAAGGGGAGTCGGCGTATGGTGGCTTGCCATGAGGGAACCCGCGCTCGTTGGCCACGAACTCTTCCGAGGACCATAGGCCATTGTCGAGCTGGATGAAACCGACCCTCTTTTCGTCCATCGGTGCACATCGATCACAGAGCCGATCGTCGTCGGTCACGACCCATTCAATCCATGTGCGTTGGGGTTGGAGTATCCCGGCGTTCACCATGGCGTACCACGCGATCAACTGACCTTCATGGACGGCGAACATGGTCTCGGTCCGTGCAATCATCTCGGCTCGCCATGCGAGGAGTCGACTGTAGTAGCGCCGGGTCAGTCTCTCGAACACCTGTTCGGAGAGGTCCCCGGATTGAACTCTTCTTTGCAAGAGATTGCGGTAGTTGTCATACGCTATTTTGTGGTCTGGAAGGATCCCGATGAGACCACGCAATTCCCTCCCGAGTTGTTCAGCGCCGACCCCACGTTTGACAGCATCGAGCATCGTGTCGCGCATGACGGATGCTGTTTCGCGCGAGATGTTCGTCACCCACTGTCCCCCCTTCTGTTTGCCTCGTTCCATCGAAATCGTCGTGATGATGTCGATGAGGGAGTCCTTGACGGGAATGGTGAGGGACGTAGACGCGATGGTCGTGGTCCCTGCACGCAGCATCACGACGTACATGATGTTCATGAAGTCGATGGAGTTGGGGATCAGTCCTTCCGTGACGAGACGGATGGCGTAGGTCTGGAGTGCCCCCGAGTTACCTTCCGCGATGAGCCGAAGAAGATCGGGGGTTCCGACTGTGGATTCCGCGTATCGTTCAGACGCCCCAACCATCCGATAGAAGGAATCACGGAGATCCGGTGCAAGCTCATCCCCGAGGTGACGTAGGTCCTCAAAGTCTGTGGGCATCGCGGACCTCTATGGATTCAGGGCATCAATCCTTGATGGTTCCACGTTGAAATATCCTTCGGCGGCACCCTTGGGGGAGGCGGCCACGAACCGGTATTCCCATGTGCCCGCGATGTCGCCGTCAAGATCGAGGTAGTAGTTGCCGGTCGATGGATGTGTGACACCGGATGTGGAGGTGTACAGGGTAGATGTCGAGTTGGGTGGCTCGACATAAAGCGTGGTCGTGGCATCTTTGGGAGCACCGTTCTGGGTCCAATCGATGGACACGCGTATCTCGGTATCAAAGACAAAGGCCATCAGATAACTCCTGTTTCGGTTTCATCGGTACCCATCATATCCGATGAGGTGGCCGGTTCTGCGTCAAGGGTACCCGACTGGGACTGGGAGGCTCCCAGAGCTTCCACGTTGCCCGCTACTGCCCCGATTGTCTCTGTAGGTATGCCGTGTCCTTCGAGTGCCACGGCCTCAGCAGAAGCGCTTAGAACGACCTGCTGGGAATCGACACCAACCATGAGGGATTGGGCCATTGGGATCCCGACGAGTTCTATGACCTCGACCGTTTCGATCAAGGCCGCGACCGATTCGAGTTCTGCATCGATCAGTAGCAGCTCGTCGAAGAACCCCTCGATGATCTCATCGGCAATCGGGATCCCGGTGACGGATCCATCGAACAGACCAGTTGGGAGACCTACCCCGTATCCATCGACTGGGACGTTCGGTCTCTCAATCGCGTTGAGGCCGTAGCCATCGGTCGCGATGTTGCCAACCGTCATGGCTTCACATGGTCATCGCGACGCGCAACTCCTACCGTGCCGTCATAAGCGGTCGCGCCATCATCGGAAAACACATCGGCTTCGGAGAACGCGCCACCTGTCGAATCCGTGATGACTTCCTTCCCGGTTGCCGGGTTGACGTAAAGCCTTCCTCCGAAGAGCCGCGTCCACATGTCGATCATCTCCTGTGAGAACAACGCCAACCCTTCCTGTCCTTTCGTGCGGTCATATTCGACGTATGCGGCGGGCTGGAGTGGTGAACGCGGGTCGGCGTCACCGGATGCTTCTTCGTTGGAAATAATGGTTCCCCCGTTGAATGTGAAGATCCGAACGGTTGGTCCGGCCCCGGGTGTTGCTCGTATCTCCCACGGATCTTGAAGGGTCAGGGTGGGGGGTCGCTGATTGCCACCGCCAAGACCCTGTTTCCCATCCCCGACCCAGATCTTGTAGAAATCGATGTTGGCGAGATCGTCTTCCCATCCACGCCCCACGTCATAGATGTCTTGGATGTCGATGGACGTATGGGTTGCGTCCCCAACCGTGATCGTCGGTGGGGTGACGGTCTTGTCGATGGTAATGTCACCGGCACCAGCGATGGGCATGGGCTACTCCCCTACTGAGTCGGCGTGCCTCTCAGCGCACTCTTCGGCCTGTTTGACGACCTTGTGATTGTGCATACAGTACCAACCGCATTCGCAGCGCGCAGACAACGACCCGCCCTGCCGTCGAGGTTCAGCAATGAACTTCTTCGGCTTGGCGTTTGTGACCGGATGCAAGGACTCGAACTGTTTCATGGCAGGTTCACCACCGGATCGGCGTCTCGTGCCGCACCAACAGATGCGCCGGTAGCGGTGAAGTCCGCTGCCGTCCTCTGAGGCTTGAGTCCCTTCAGCCTATGGACAAACACTGCCGGGAAGTCTGCCGTGTACTGAAGGGCATTCGACGCTGACGTTGCTGTCGCGACTTCTTCGACTGGCACCACATGGACATTGTCGGTCTGTATCAAATCGACCGAACCCGTGATCGAGCCAATCGTTGCACTCAAGGTGAACTGGTTCGTTGTGCGATCCACCGACGTGTACGTGAACGACAAGTAGATGCCGGGATTGGACGGGTCTTCGATACGAAGGAACCCGGTATCAGGGACATCGTTCTTGAGTGGTGAAATCGTGTGGTCACCAGCCTGAACCAACACGATGGAGTCAGCGGCTTGGTTATCAGTACCGACAACACCAACCTGATATTCCGTTCTCAGGATCGTGGTCGAGCCACCCCCTGCTGCACCCGTTGCACGGTAGATCGCTGCCGAATCACCAATGACGAGACCGGTCCACTGGATGTTCTGCAAGTTCGGCGCGTCGTGTTGAGTACCTGTGTTGTCGAAGATCGTGACGTTTCGAATGTCACCTGCGTCGAGCGTTGCCTTGTCAAACACCCAACCGACTGCACCGATAATCACGTCACCCGGCTTCTGGGCCATCGGGCCACCGGAGGATTTCAGGAGTCCCGCTGCACTGAAGAGCTGGGTGTAGATGCGCCCGTCTTCAATCGTTCCACCGTCGCCCGTGCCACGGGTCTTGAACGAAAACACCGAGCTGGTTGCCTCACGTGCTGTGATGTACTTCGTCCATTCGTAGACGACCGTGGCGGTCTGGGCCGACGCTCCCGTGATATCACCGGACACAAACCCTGAGTAGACACCGTCACCAGTCCCGTCACCGATATCGTATTCGAAGTCGACATCGAGGGTGCGAGTTGTTGGCGTGTACGTGAACCCTGACGTGTCGCCCGTGATCTGAGTCGTGCCATCCCACGTGCCTGAATGCTCTTCGATGAAGAGCGTGTTGTCCGGGTTCTCGTGGAGGAAGTATCCGACGTTGGCTCCCTGTGAAACTTCTTCGCCAGCAATGGGGGTAGCCACGGCTGTCGTACCGCCAGTCATGCGTGAAGACAGGACCATGGCTCGCACATTCGTTCCGTACCCTGCCACGACTGTTGCACCACCTGCACCATCCGTCGTGACCGACTTGGCAGAGATGTCGCCAACCATTGTTTCGGCGTCTTGGAAGTTCGTGGCCGTCTTCAACGCATAGGTGACGGTTCCGGTTGCTCCAGTATCCGATGTGACAACGATCCCGATGGCACCCGATGTACCACCTTGGATGAACTCTCCAACTGTGAAAGCCCCTGCACCACCTGTATTGAAGGAGTAGTTGTGGGTCGCTGTGGCATTCAGACCATCGTTGGCGTTGTTGAGCGGAATCGTGGATACACCACCAATGGTGGAAGCCGTGAAGTAGTCGAATGTGGATAGGTAGGGACGTAGGTTCCATGTGCGATCTCCGCTGTCCACGTCCTGACCGAGACCCTCAACCGCGGTGTCAATGCGCTCGACATCACGCTTCGTACGAGTACGAATCAGGACATCGACTTCGCCTTCGAGCCAGAAGGAAGGAAGCACTTCGCCGTCCTGCACACAGTAGAGGTCAGGCTGTGGTGTCGGGTTCGTAGCATCGTATTGGAAACCGTGGTTCCCGATGTTGTTCGCAGCCATAATCGACTGGTCGTTGGACCACACGTTGTCGTTCGTCTGATCGGCCCACGATCCTGAATCGAGGTACCGGAACGATCGGTCACCGATCTGCCAGCCACCCTGCATAACGTAGACCTGATCTCGAACGTCACCACGTACCGGGTAGTCGTCATCGAGCTGCCCGAGATCGTCGAACTCTCCAGCCATGAATGTGTAGAGAGCATTGCCTTTGCGAACGATATTGAGCGAGTTCTCTGCCGCGAGATAGATGCCGCCCTGATCTGCACGTTGGTAATCGGTGATTCCATTTCCGTCCAAATCGAGTGCCGCGGCGGACCGGGTGTGAGTTGTGTTTTCGCATTCGGCAACCGTGAACGCCGTGACGGGGAGACCTCCACGTCGCGTGACTTGAATGAGGTCAGGGGTCGCGGCATCCCATGTTCCAGAGCTATCGGCGGTGATGATGGCACCGGTCGAATCGCTGTCATCAATAACAGAGAGGACGCGTGCTGTTGCTCCCGATGTTGCACCTGTAACCACGTCACCGACCTGAAACACCTGACCGGATGTCGGGATATCCCAGTTGACAACGAGTTCTAGGTTGATGGTGTTTGTGTCGGTCCATGCGCCACCAGTGGTGTCAGAGTTGATGACCCTGATTGATCCGGTGGTGGTGTCCCCGAACACCCGAGCGACGTTCCCTACCGCACCCGTAGTGGCATCAGCTATCTGTGCATCTTCAGGGATTGCTACCGTCCCGGATTCGTAATGGATGATGACGGAATCATTGGTGTCCGCCGTCCCGGGGATGTTGAGGGCCGTAGTGGTTGAACAGGTTGTGAATAGAGCACTGTTATCGGTCTCTGCGGCTGTATGGACGAGGGCCACAGCAGTCGCGCCACCCGAGACATCGAGCTGTTCGTTGTTTGCAAACCCTGTCGTGAGGTTGTCACCAAAGATGTAGCCTTCACCGGGTAGCGCGGTATCCCAGTTGTATTCGATGGCTTGACAGTCGATGGATTCCGTAGTTGGTCCAGTGATCGTGTCACCGACCTCAAAGCCTTGTGGAGTCCCGCCAACTGTGTCGAAGTTCACAGAGGAGAGGACCCGGATCGTTTCACCAGACACCCATACGCCTCGTACCTCGGTGAGGTCGAGTGTGCCTGTTGCGGAGGTGCCACCAAGGTCAGACCCAGCAACGATCTTCCCTACCGCATCAGAGGTGCCACCGATGACATAATCACCGAATGCTGGCGCGGTGCCTGTGTTGGATCCGTAGGCAATGCGCCCATCGATGTGGTAGAAGAATTCGTTCGTGTAATCAGTGAACCAGTCGTCTGATGTGGCCATTTTTCAGGCTCCTATCTTCGAATCTGGCCATCTGGTATCGTGGCGCTGTTGAGCTTCCAACATGTCCTGCGGGGCCGATATTACACGCCCTGCCCGTATCCAAGTGATGTTTCCTGTCTCAGGGTTGATGCGCTGATGTGCTCCACATGCTACACAGGTGAGTAAGCCGTTTTGCACTTCTGTGTTTTCTTCGGTCGTGCACGGGTGTGTATTCATGGGAGATTCACCACCGGGTTGTCAATCATCGTGAACCCTGCCGTCAGGCCAGTACCCGAGATTGAGGCAAATGCTTGGTTCGGACGGTACGCCTTCTGGCGGGCAATAATCTTTACATCCTCAGGAGTCGTGCCAGTGTAGGCAAACGTGTAGATGCCTGACGAGTTCGTGGTTCCGTCGTCAATGAGGGTTTTGGCAGGGTCCTCTTCCACCCGGACGTTGATGCCCTCAATCGGGTCACCGTTCGAATCCGTGCACGTGATCGTGACCGTGACCGATGAGCTGACCGTCGTCGATGCGCTGGCCCCATTGCGGTATGACGTGTTCCCTGATGCGCCGACGACGTTGATGGTGAGGGCACCACCCGTGTTGTTGTAAAACGTGGAATCGTTGTTCCCGTTCGAAGCGTGGTAGCCCGTGTAGGTGTGGTCAGTGAGGGTGATGGTTGATGGGGTGGAGGAACCGAATTCGATGGCGTGAGTGGCTGCTGTTCCCTTGGCAAACGTGGCCCTGTCCAGCTCGCCATTGGGGTCGTATGCCTGATTGAATAGAAGAGCTGCGGTTCCGGCAGTGCCTTCGTATGAAGCGATTGACACATCGAGCAGGTCACCAGCTCCCATCTCGATGGCGTTCGTTGCGCTGTCCGAGTTGATGATTGAAGCCCTGTTGATGTCAACCGACCCGGCTGTGATTTTCCCGACACCGTCGAACGTGCAGTCATCCACGATATGCCCAGAAGCGTCTGCATTCGCTGAGAACAGGATGGCACCACGGAGGGCCGAGAACACGCAGCCGTCGAACGTGAGGGTGTCGATGTCCCCGCCAGAAAAATCCATACTGACACTTGGGCCTGCCGTAGCAATGGTTGAACCGGTGAGCACAAACACGTTCGTGGCGCTGGCATGGCCAACCACATCGAAATAGTATTTGCCGTCTGAAACATTGCGGTCCTCAAACACAACCACTGCACCAGAGTCCTCAAAGTATGAAGTAGTGGCAACACCGTCATCACCAAACGTGAGTGGACCCTGACAACCGAACGCAATCGTGGTGTAGGCACGGAAGATTCCGTGTGCGGTTTGGTTAGAGGTGTCCCTGTCAGCTACGGCAATTTCGGTGAAGGTTCCCCGGTCACCGGTAGTTCCTGCTGTGAGCCTGATGCCGTCGTTACCGTACCTGATGATGTCCACGGCGACGTTGAAACCACCACCAAGAGCCTTGGATTGGGTGTCAAAGGCACAGCCCATGTCAACAATGTTTGTCAGATCAAGACCAGCAAATGAACCACTAGCGACGTAGGTGTTTCCAGCCGAGTCCATCTCGTCGGCTTGGTCACCATCGAGTAGGAGGCACTGCCATGCTGTCGGGCCGTCAAGGTGGTTGAACACACGCCGGTCGGACCCTGCCATGTCGAACCCGATAAGGTCAGTTCCGTCACCCAATACCAGAGCTATTGGTGGAGGCGACGAGTCCCATGGAGTCAGTAGGGCGTTATTGAATGCGTACACGTAGACGAGCGTGTTGGACAGGTCAACGGCTGAACCTGTGAAGTAGACCTCACCGTTGGTGATAGCGAACGACTCGCCAACAGCAAACCCGGCTTCAGCATAGTCAGTGACGGTGCCGAATGTGCCGGGAGTCCAACCCGTTGTGGAGTCAGCTTCGGTGTAGATCGTGCGGCGGTCCACAATGGTCACTGCCACGATTTCACCAACCTGTCATAGAGAACCGTCACGAGACATTGGTGGGGCCAGAGTACGCCCTTGCCTTCCACTGTCGGGATGGTCACTGCAACGTCGTCCTCTCTCATGTTCGCCACTGTAGGGTTGAAATGCGCCGACCCGAAAATGTAGAGGACATCGTCAGGGTGTTCGAACTCGTTGAGCATGACAGTCTCAAAGTCAAAGAATCCGGGGGCTTCCACAAACACTTTTGTCGTGTCCCCGTTGTCCTCAAGGATAGTCCGAAGGCTGTCACGCTCAAAGAGCTGAACTGTCCGCTGCTCGTTATTGCGAACCCCCGATACTGGCCACATCCACCATTCGGATACGCCAAAATCACGAAGTGGCAAATTCCAAAGGTCTGCTTCCTTGATGGGAGATGACCATGACAGCTCCCAGTGACCGGCTACAGCGACCGCCATCAGTCAACCTGCCCGACTTGGGCAAGCACCTCAGAGATCGCCTTGCGAACTGTTTCCTGACCACCTTTGTTGGTGGACAGGTTGGAAGGCTTGCCGGGGCCGCCACCTGTGGTGGAGGCTTCATTCGGGGACGGGGGCTTCCCAAAATCTGTCTTGGGGCGACCAGCTTGACCCTGACCGAAGGGGGACTTCTGTTCCTGACCCTGCCCCGGTCCCATCCCCATACCGGGTGCACCCATCTGCCCCATCATGGCCTGTTCTTGCTCCATCTTGGCGGCCTCCATTTCCTCGCGTTCCTCCTCCGTGATGGGTGGAAGGTCGGCGAGTTCACGGAGCCGGTTTTCGAGCACGAGATCGGGGAAAATCGGTGCGCCTGCCGAGGCAAGGCCCTGCACGTATTGGATGAGTTCTTGAAGATCGGGCTTCTCGATATCACCGTGACGGACCATTGGCTGTTTCTCGTCGGTGGGGTACCCGTTGAGTGCGAGGAGTCGAGGTGACGCGTGCCGATTGATTACGTCCTCGATGGCATCGAGCATGGATCCGAGGGCGACAGCGAACAGTTCGGTCTTGTCGGATGAGAGAGCAAAGGATCCGACCGCCTCGTGTCCCAACAGGATGAAGTCTGCCAACACACTCATCGCTTGCTGCTGTGTGTAGCGTTGGACGATGGCTCCAGTATCGAACGTGCGTCGACCACCCGTGGAAAGCAGTTCGAACTTGTACAGCTCGTTGCTGTTCTCGTCATAGACCAACGGCCAGATGATCCCTTCCTGTTCGTCACGTTTGGTCTTGGTCACCACGTCTTTGATGTAGTTGAACGTAGCCGTGGCTTCCGCCGAACGGTTTTCTTCGAGGAGTTCGAGGGGGACACTGGCCATCGGCATCCCTGCAAGATCTCTTTCCAAACCTATGGCCTCGATCTCTTCGATGCGGGACGACAGGTACCACGGACGATACGCGGTTCGGATGAGGGATCGGCCCTCGGGGTTATTGCGCCGCGAGGTGGTACGAAACAGGAGACAGCGTTCTATCGGGAGGAAGATCAGGTCAGCAGATTTCTCGTCGGCATCATAGATGAGGCCCGCACCAGTGGGCCATGGATGCTGGTGCAGGCCCCTGATCCCACCGGTCTTGTCAAGCTCCCACTGGTAGAGGGTCTCTTGTCCACGAGGGGCAAATTTGCGCCAACCGATCTTGTTGTCGTCATAACGGGAAGGGTGTACTCGTTTGGTCCCACCCGGGTTCACGCGACCTTCACGCTTCTTGTAGACGACCTCGAAATAGGACCAACCGTAGGTGAGCATCGTGAGGATCTCGGAAATGAAATCCTCCCATGTGTGGGACATGTCGTGCATACAGGACTCAAGGAACTCAGCAGCTTCGATGTCATCCGTGTCATCGGTGGCAGGTTCCACGGTCCAGTCGACAGAGCGGAGGGTGGACTCAACGGCATACAGGACTGCACCGATGATCGGTGAGTTGTCTTGCATCTCGCGGTAGATCTTGTAGGACTTGCGCCCTTGGAGTTGGGGTAGGAATTCCTCATAGACGAGACCCGAGAAATGCTTGAGTCCAGTCCGACCCAGTTCGTTACGATTGAAACTCTTGGCGGGCACGGCGTTGCTTGATTCTCTTTCCGGTGTTGTCATTAGAGCACCCACATTTCTGCCAGCCAACGGAAGAACCCGACGAACCCGGGGAGAGCGGCAAAGAAGATTGCGCTCATCACACTGACCGCCGCGATCTTGTTCCCACGTGTCCAGTTCTGTTTGATGTTCTGGGTGACGGTCACACCACCGTTTGTGCGCTCGTAGATCGTGTCAATGGTCTTCGACATCTTCTCCTGTTTGGCAGCCATGCCACCACTGCGCCCAACGACGCGCCCATAAAGGTCGACTTCGACCGTGCCTTCCAGCAGATCAACTATGCGCTCCATTGACGCAACCATTTCATCGTGCTCCCTGACCTTATCTTCTGCTTCTTCGGGTGTGAGGTCAATGTGGCGATCCTTGACGTGATTGGTGAACGTACGGCAGAGCAGGTCGTTGAGGTTCTGTTCCAGCGCATCGATCCTGAGATCCGATTTGCGTCGGTTGTATTCATCAGAGGTAGACACCTCATCAGTCCTCAGTAATGACTATTGCGCCAGTGGAGAATCGCACCGTGTTGCCTGATGCGATGGTTTGACTGACAGTGAGATCACCCCAATACAGAATGCTTCCTGTGGCGGTCGAGTTGCCATCGTTGACAGCGAAGGCTTTAACTGTTCCCCAATCGGATCCGGCACCTGTTGTGAACTCGATGACGGTCTTGTTCTGTTTGGACCCCGCTGTGCTATTGGTCCAGTTTGCAGAGCTGTTGGTTACGGCCTCGCGTGCATAGGTGGACCCAGCACATTCCCCTGTTGAGGTCGAGGTCCACGTGTCATTGATGGTTGAGTTCCACAACGACACGTACAAGGTGGCGTTGAGACCGGTGGAAAGTGAAGTGGTTGATCTGCCAAGGAGATGATCGAGGAGGTTGTCTTCCAACCAATCGGACTTTGACCCTGCCATGAAGGTTCTCCAAAAAGTTGGCGTTCCAGACGCTCGATGGTGATGCGAGTGTAACACGCGAAGAACGGAGAGCCGTATGACCCTCCGTTCTTCCTCCGCTCCGCTGGTCGACGCCCCGACGAAAGGAAAGATGTGGCTACCGAAGTACGGTTACCACTCGATGTCGTCAGCGGAATCGGGAACCTTGACTGTAGCAGGATCCGGCAAGGGGTTCGATACCAGACCGGCATCCCTCATGGCTTGCCGGTATTCGGTGAACAAGTTGATCCCGATACTGCACAAGACATCCAAAGCCTGACCGAAGTGATCCAACTCTTCCTCGGCTCTGTCGGACTTGAAAGCATCGATGAGAGTGTCGAAGCTGATGGTCTTGCCAAAGCCCTTGTAGTCCCGAATGTCGCCACCCTTGAGAAGGGCAGCCACAGCCTGTTCGGCGACGATGCCGGTGACACCAGCAATCATGTTTGTTGCGTTGATGAGGTCATGACCTGACCATTCCATCGCGCTCTCGTAGTTTTCGTTTCCCATTACTCCTCCTTCACCCAAGCCCAAAGATGATGGGCTTCAGCGATTTCTAGTGCCGGAGCTGTTCGTTCCCCCTTGTATGAGATGCCATCGGGAAGGTCGATTGCCTCCTCGTAGTCTCCGGCGTTGATTGCGTCGATGGCATTGATGCACGGCCTGACCATGGATTGTGGGACCGGCGGGAAATGGTTCGAACCGAGATGCCACGAGATCTGGACCTCGATAGACGTGTCGGTTTCGGCCATGGCCATTGCTTGTAGATTGCCCATTACTCCTCCTTCCAGCACTCGTCGCAGACCCCGTACCATTCGACTGGTTCGAGATGGGTCTGTTGATGCACCATGCCCTCGACGACTGCGGGCCTGTCGTTACAGGTATCGCATGGGTAGTCCATCGAGGGCTGATCGATGCGCCGGATCGTGCCAGAAAGGACCCAGCGAGTTGGGCGTCCACTCATCGTGCTCGCCTCAGACGAAAGATGTTGGACGACGTTGGTTCGATGAGGAACGGGGCCGGTCCATACACCTCAACTCCATCTGCGCGGTACCCGTCCTTGACGACATGAACCTCGATACGATCATCAGGCCGATCTCCGTAGACGAACTTGATGCGGCTCTGCGGCGGTAAGGGGATGTCGCCCTCGAAATCAGCGATGAAGACCTCCGTGTCTCCTTGGACCTGAAGAAGGTTCTGGCCCTTCTCGTAGGCGAGATCTCGTTCGAGGTTGGCGATACGATTCTGCGCCCACTTCGGGAGCTTGGTTACGTCATAGTCAGTGCGTGGCATTGGCTACCACCTCTCTCCCGCATACGCGGGGTCGAAATCGGATGGGGGACAGTCCCCCGAGTAGAGACGGTTGATGCGATCCTGCTCGACGAGGCGTTTGCCCCAGTGGCGGTCGCATCGCGGGAACGGTTTGCCTGTGCTCGACAGCGGGTAGCGGTACTCGACAGCTCCGTCACAGGAGCCGTCACCGCGATCTTCGAGGCACTTGACCTCGGAAGCCCGATACTCTTCCGGCTTCGCGGTCCAGCACGATTCGCACTCCTTTGTCCAGAGGGTGTCATGTGTGGCTGCGTTCTCGCAGCGAGCGAATTCGTGTGACTCGGGGCAGAGCGTGCTCTCGCATTCGCAGGGTTCCTCGATGGAATCGGAAAGCACCTCGATTGGTGTTCCAGCATCGCACTGGCAGTAGTCAACTTCGTCATGTGTGTGGGTCATGCGATCTCCTTCATGTATCGGTTGAACCACCAGTCCTCGACTTCGGACCACTCCCACAGCTCGGTGGGATGAAGTCCTTCGTCGCCGATGACGGCGGCTGGCTCGGGGAATCCGAGGTTGCGTTGACGCCACATCGTGACGCACGCGGGAACGACCCCGCAGCGCAGGGCGATGTCGCCGTTGCGTACGGGATCGTTGATGTGAATGGCGGTCACAGTCATGTGTCTTCCTCGAAATCCCATCGTTGGTTGACACGATGAACTGCTTCTTTGAGTGTCTTTGTCGCCCCGCCGGATGTTCCCCCGGTGTAGGTGATGCTCCACGAACGAGATGTCGATTCGGCCCACCATTCAGCGGTGTGTTTGCGGATATCGGCGAGTCGGTAACCATTCTCATCGTAGATGCGGTACCAGCCTGCGCGAAGACGTTCAGTGGTGGTCATTTCGCCTCCTTGAGATCCCAGCAACGAGCGACACGTCGTGCGTCCTTCTCGCTGTGTGCTTTGTAGGTGTGGTGGTACTCGGTCGAATCGGTGGGTGATGTCACGAAGTAGTGCCATCTCCCCGACGCGTGACCGTACGAACCGGTCGGACCACCTTCGACGCGGATGATTCCCGCACGCGTAGCGGACTGAATGCGAATGGTTTCGCGAAGAATTTTGGCCATCAATACCACGTGTCCTCGAAGAGATCCGGGTTGCCGGAGTACAGGTCGAGATAGTCGTCCTTGGACATGCCGGAATCCGAGCCGCCTGTCCGCGTGGGGCAGTCGGCAACGTGGTATTCGACGCACCCGCAGGACCCGAGTGAAACGCTGACTTCGTCGTCAGCGCAATCGTCACAAAGGGACCCGAATGGGTACGAGACGGTACCGCAGTAACGGCACCGTGGGTAAACGGTAGAGCGTGTGCTCATGGATGGTTCCTTCCTTTCAATTGGAACATTACCAGAATTACCACGGCTGTGCAACTCATACCAAGATACACAAGAGAAGCCCCCCAGCCCACAATGGGACCGAGGGGCTTTGGTGGCTCCTACTCCACCAGAACGAACCTCTCTCGATAGTCCGTGCTCCATTCGCTTCGTGAGGTCGGACCCCACCCGCGGATCTCGCTGGTGATGAGAACCAGCTCACCCTCCTGTCGGGCCTCGATGATCTGTAACCATGCATGACTCTGACCATCGAAGATCACATCACCCGGCTTCAGAGCGTCGGCTCGTGTCCATGTGTCCATGTTCACCTCCCTTCCTTCGGTCTGTGGATGTCCCCACCCAACGTGCCATGTGCAATCGTCCCAACATCCACCATGTCTCCACAGACGATGCAACGGAACTGACGATGGTCTGGACAGTCTGGATCTATGTCATCCTTCGTGATGCTGCCAATGTCCACAAGGATTCGACAGCGCCCACAGGGTTGGGTGATCCATTCCGCATATTTGGTCATTTGATCGCACCTACTTCTTGGGCGTGCTCCTCACAAAACCGCACGAACATCTTGAATCCATTGTTGATGCGATCCGCTGTGACCTTTGCCGAACTGCCGCAGTGCAGACACGACGTGTACCTGCGCTTGAGCGGGCGCTTGTACGTCTTTACATTGACATACTTCGTAGTTGCCAAGACTCCTCCTCTCTTTTCCTCCTACTACCATTTTACCACAGAAGTCAAGCGCCCCTTGGCCTCCCGGGTTTTCAGACTGGGTGCAGAGCGTGCTATTCTGCCCAAATGCTGATCGTGATACCGGCCCGTGGAGGGTCCCAAGGAATCCGCCGAAAGAACCTTCTACCCATCGGAAACGAGCCTGCGTTCCTCAGGACAGCTCGGGTCACAAGAGACTCGTTCGACCCAATGGTCAGAATCGTGGTTGCCACCGACGACACCGAGATCTCGGCTGTAGCCCAGATGGCTGGTTTCGAGGTGTTCGAGCGTGGCCCCGAGCTGTCCGAGGTAGGAGTGAACGAGGTGGTGAGGGCCGTGGCCGGTGGGTTGAACTGGGCGGGAAGCGTCATGCTGATCCAACCGACCGTTCAACCGGTGACGGAGAAGCTGCTCGAATGGTTCTTCTCGTATTGCGAGGTCGGCCCGCAGCGTCCCTCTGTGGCTCTCGGTATCGAGGAACGCCACCAGACATGGAAGAGCGGACAAAGGATCACGCCACCACTCCAACGGCAGGAGAGGGCAGACTGGCCGCTCCGTGAAATGGGGATCCGTTGGTGGCCGAAAGCTGATCTGATCTGGCACGCCGACACGATTGTCCTCTACCCGGGTGCGCTGGTCGACATCGACACATGGGCGGACTACGAGAGCGCCAACCACATCCTCGATCAGAAAAACGGATCCACGATCACGTTCATCCCACTCGCCAACTCCATCGACGGGAGGGGACACCTGTATCGATGTCTGGCGTTGGCTCCGTTATTCGGGGGACATCGGGTCCTGTTCCATCCGGCAGATAAGACCGAGGCTTGGGCGATCAGACTGATCCATGAGCACGGGTGGAAGACGACGGTGAATCCCGTGGAGAGTGATCTTGTCATCAACGATCAACTGGACACCACGAGAGAACAGGTGTTCGCTCAGCGGGAATGGGCGAAGGTGATCGTGAACCTCGAAGACAGGGGACCCGGGGCAGGGATCGCGGACCTCACCATCAACGCTCTCGACGATTCCAACGGGGACTGGGCGGTGATCCGGCCAGAGTTCTTCGTCAGGGACTATGACCTCATCAGGGAACCGCGCGGGAAGGTACTCGTGTTGTTGAACACCGACCCGACGAAGATGCTCCAACAGGTCATCGACAAACTCGATCCATGGTTCGAGGTGAGCTACATGGTGCCCAGCGACGTGCCGCTCGCGATAGCGATGGCCGATGCCGATGTGTTGGTCACGTCAGCAGGAAGGACCGTTTACGAAGCTGCGGCTCTTGGGGTACCGACCGTTGTAATTCCTCAACACAAGAGAGAAGCAGCCCACGGGCATCTTGGCAACGGGCGCAATCTGGTCTCGACATTGGAACATGTCCGTGAAGACGTGGAACAGTTGATGGTGAACCGTCAGCTTCGAGTTGTGCTTTCAGCAAACGCACGTATCGACGGACTCGGAGGACAGAGAATAGTTGCCGCATGTGAATGGCTGATGAGGGATCTGGGACCTTCGTATCTATCATCCCGGTGACAGCCACGGAGTAGTCGACTCCTTGGTCCCCTTGGCCCCTGCCCAGTATGAGGATCCGCTCTGGGTGTTTGCCCCAAGCATGGCAACCGGAGCTGGACGTTGACCGACGACAAGTTCTGTCATGGCCCACACGAGCGCGTCCAGCCTGTCAGGGGAATCCATATCGAACCCGGGTTCGTAGCTGCACATCTGATCCTCAAGCTTGTCGAAGGTTCCTACGTGCTTCACGAGACCTCGCTCATACGCGGTCGCGACGGGTTCGGCGCGGACATACTTGGCCTTGGTCGCCGATACCAGTTTCACCGGGACCAACGGATCGTACACATTGATCGTGTGAGCCACCATGTCGCCACCTTGATTCTTCTCAGCGACCACCAGAGCGTCATATTTGTTGGATAAGCTCACAACCTTCTTCGCCCACTCTTCGGGTTTCAAACGGGCCGTGTGATCGGCGAGAACGTAGGCGCGTTTCCGTTCCTTCCCAGCCACAATGATCCCGGTTTCGGATGCTTCCGACGAGAACGACACGGCAGGGTCGACCCCTACCACGAGGCGGTCGTATTTCTCAGGGGCCTCATTTTTCGAGATCCTGTTCTCCTCGATGCCCTCATGGGTCCATAGTGCCCCGGGGGCATCGTCGAGGATGTCTGCATAGAGTTCCTGTCGACCGAACCGGGTACCCTCGTAGACCCGGATGACTTCTTGGATGAAGGCGGGGGCGAGGTTGAAAATGTTCTCGTACGTGATCCCGTGTGTGACATGGGTGGTAGGGGCCTTTGCGAGTTCCTTGATTTCGCGGGTAGGGCGAGGTGTGGTAGTGACGACGTTGCGTGGGAGGGATCCGAGACGGAGACCGAGCTGGAGTTGGGACCATGCTTCCGGGTACCGCCATGCCGCCATCTCATCAGACCATGCAGCTTCACACTGTTCACCACGGAGACGCTCAGGTTCGTCCGCGGAGAAGACCAGACCGACAGCACCGTTCTCCCACGAGAGTAGACGTTTGGTCGGGGAGTACTTGACCTTGTTCCATGGACGCTGTGTGTTGAGCACACCGGATGGCCCTTCGATCATGATATCGCGGGCGTCTGATGCTGTGGCTCCAACAAGGTGGAGACGACCGTAGGTGTCCTCCACGCTTTCGTGGCACCATTCGGATCCAGCACGAGTCTTTCCCCATCCACGACCCGCAAGGATCAACCATGTGAGCCAGTCCCCCTCAGGTGCGATCTGGGACTTCCTTGCCCACTTGTCCCACTCCCACGGCATCGCTTGGGCCTCTTCCACAGACGTGCTCTCAAGGAACGCTGCACGCTCCTCAGGGGGCATCAGGGCGATCTGGACCATCTGGGGTGCAGAGTCCTCAATGATCTCCCTGATGCGATCTGAGAGCTTGTCGTGGTCCGTCATTGGGAAGTAGGGTAGCTGGCGTGTTCAGAGTTCCAAACAAAGGAGAGAACCATGGGCATCAGGAGAAGCGAAGAACTGGTCAGGAGCAACTTCCTTGTGGACAACCAAGGGAACCCCACGGGGGGAACGACATGGCTAGACCTTGGTGTAGACACTGACCATGGGTTCGTCATCGACTGGCAGGATGGTGTGGTCCCCAAAAACAGAATGCAGAACGGTGCCTTCGTCGAGGACGTGCTCGAAGCAGCCCGCCAACGGTTGTATGAATTTCAGGAGCACGGGAAGTTCAATTGCCGCGAGAACGCCAACGCGATCACGAAGATCGAAGAGGCGCTTCAGTGGTTGGACTGGCGGACCCGGGTGAGGGTGCTACAGGACGTGGAGAACACGTACGAGCCACATCACTGACGCTACAGCACAACCCTGAAATCTTCGATGTTCAACGTGTCATCATCGAAATTCGAGCCTGTGGTATCGGGTGTCTCGGCGTTCCACCACGAACCAAACGAAACACCGTTACGAAGGTACT
>Ga0255055_10001362_pt1 | contig 18065 bp, 21 predicted proteins | sample JV7_2_27_MG_FD_188633 | JGI IMG/M metagenome (GOLD analysis project Ga0255055, IMG submission 188633) | Seawater microbial communities from Jervis Inlet, British Columbia, Canada - JV7_2_27 | ecosystem: Environmental > Aquatic > Marine > Inlet | place: Canada: British Columbia | collected... | reverse complement strand
TCGGGGACGAGCTGGGGTCGATCGAGGGCGGGAAGCGGGCCGACATCGTTTGCGTCGACGTCGGGGCGACCCACCTCCAGCCCATGCTCGATCCGGTTTGGATGATCGTGAACCGGGCCCACGGTCACGACGTGGCACACGTCGTCATGGACGGCCGTGTTGTGGTCCGCAATGGCGCGTTGACGGGCGTGGACGAACAGGCCCTCGTCGAGGAGGCACGTGCCGTATCGGCGGCGTACCTCCGCAGGGCCGGGGCGTTGTAACGCTCATTCGGAGCTGCTCGGGTGGAGGCGCTGGGCGGCCCCACCCGGTCATGAGCTCTGGCATCGGTGTTCGAATCGGATCGACCTACCACCCTTCTCCGACGCGCACCGAGGAGGGTGTCTTGCGGTCGCGCGCGGCGAAACCCGGGTCATACGATCGAAACTGGTGTGTCGGGTCGGGTGACTCGGGCTACACCGGTTTCGTGATGAGCCGTTCTGCGACATCCATGCTCAACCGAATATCCAGGGGTCGCATAGCGGCCTTGGCCACTTCCTCAGGACGCGCTCAGGACGCGATTCATTGAAACCAGTGCAAGATATCGACAACTGGTGAGCACCCGAAACCGTTGCGAGGAAAGCGTTTCTCCGCATTTGCCCTGGTCGGCAGCTTGCGGGAGAACGGACTGTTAATCCGTTTGTTGGGAGTTCGAGTCTCCCGGCGGGAACCGCGGTACGTCTGGTCTTTCCTCTGACTGCGCCCTGCAATCTGAGGTCACGCATCAGCCGTTCCACGGTGCAGCGAGCCACCCGGATGCCTTCCCGGTTCAGCTGCGCCCACACCTTGGGTGCCCCATACACCCCGAAGTTCTCACTATGGACCCGGGTGATCTCGGTCTTCAACTCCTCGTCCCTGATCGACCGCACCGAGGGCGGCCGGCGCTTGGCTGACCAGTATGTCGACGGGGCGAACTGCAACACCCTGCAGATCGGCTCGACCCCGAAACGGTCCCGGTAGGTGTCGATGAACATGATCAGCTCCTCTGTCCTGTCATAGCCCCATCCTCGCAAAGTCTGGAGCCTGCGCATTACCCGGGGAGGTTCAGTTGTGAAGCCCGGACGCACGCTCACCGTATGCACGGCCACTGCCACGCCTGCCGACGACAGCTCCGAGTCCATTGCCGTAATGACCGCAACGCTGATGACGCTGATCGGCACCGACTGTCATCACAGAGAGCAGCGGAACCTCGGTGCTAGAGAGGAGCTCGGCCTTCCGCTGCACAAGTACGTAGATGGCGATTGAGAGCGGGATGATGAAGGGAATGAAACTGCTCGAGTGCCCTGAGGATGTCCATCTGACCGACTGCGATGATGACGGTTGTGTCCAAGATGTCGAGGAACCTGCGGATGACGGTGCGCGACCGAATCTCCGACGCCCACACGGTCCATTCCCGAGATCGATGACGCTCGATCGCGACCCTCTGTTCGACCCGCCATCAGTTGTGAGCCGTGAGGGATGCCGTCGTCGTAGGGCCTCTGGACATCGGGCGCGTCTCAAGGTAACTTGATGGCGTGGATCCCGTGATTCGAGAGAGTGCCCGAAAGCACGGGGTCGGAGATGAGGACATGCTGCACGTTTACCGGAACCCGATCCGTGTGTTCGATCTTGGTGATCTCGTGATGTTGATCGGCGCCGATCCGAACGGCCGGTTCCTCGAGATCGGAGTCGCTGAGGGCGAGGGCGTCGAGTTCATCGTCCATGCCATGCCGGCGAGACCGAAGTTCGTGAGGTGATACTCATGCCCAGATCGATCCAAGAAATCCTCGATCACGCCGACGAGTTGGCCGAGCGATTCGAGGAGTACGAACCCAGCGAAGCCGACGAGCGCTCGGTTGAGGAGTACCTGCTCCGGAGGGCCGCGCTGAATCGCGCCCGGAGTGAGCGTGAGATCGTTGACGCGATCGTGCGCGCCCGGGCGGCTGGAATCTCCTGGAGCAAGATCGGCGAGATCCTTGGAACGACTGCGCAGGCCGCTCAGCAGCGGTACGGCTCCGTGATCGAGCAGGTCTGATCCATCGCGCTTTCATCGCGCGACCGCCACTCCATTGTGGGAGTTCGAGTCTCCTCCGGAGCCGAAATAACCGTACCCTGCAAGGGTTCGCAGGGCGTATGGGGGGCGCCCCCGGCTTTGATCACGACCCGCTCGCACGTCGACTTCGAGCCGACGTCAGCCGCCGACTGGAGAGAAGCTCTACGCGACCTCGTGCAGCTCTGGAATTTCACCAGATGGGTGCTCGCCGGGTAGGCAGAACGACGTCCCGGCACACGTCGATTTGGTTCATCACCCGCTCGCGGTGCCCGACTCGTGTGATTAGGGCCCTCAGGCACTGGTCGATTGATCCGAGACGAGGAACATTGAGGCGAGCACCATGAAAGGTCGTCGACTGCCGGTGTGGGCGTTGCTCTTGGGGATCGTCGCGAGTAGCTGCGGTGACGGCTTGTCGCCCGCCGGCCGATCCGAGGCTGGCCTCGAGAATGAAACAACCGTGATGATGGATCTGCCGGCGCCCGAGTTCGACGGACCGGTGTCGCTGGAGTCGGCTCTGTCCCGGCGCCAGTCGGTCCGCGAGTACACCGATGCAGAACTGACGTCGGCGGAGATCTCACAGCTGCTGTGGGCCGCTCAAGGCGTCACCCGGGATTGGGGAGGACGCACCAATCCTTCAGCGGGTGGCCGCTATCCGCTCGAGTTATACGCCGTGACCTCGAGCGGGCTGTTCCACTACCTGCCCTACGGACACCGCGTCGAGCTGTTGTCCACCGACGATCTCCGCGATGGACTATCCGCGGCTGCCCTCGGCCAAGAGGCAGTGCGCCGAGCACCGGCGGTCTTCGTGATCTGCGGAGTATTCGCCCGCACCGCCGGGAAGTACGGAGACCGGGGCGTGCGCTACGTGTATCTCGAAGCCGGCCACGTCGGTCAGAGCCTGCTCCTCCAAGCGATCGCCCTCGGACTGGGAGGCGTGCCCATCGGTGCCTTCGACGACGCCGGAGTCCGGCGCGTGCTCAACTTCCCGGCCGATCACGAGCCCCTCTACCTGATCCCGATCGGTCCACCGGCATCCGAGTCGTAGGCGGCTGTTGCAGCAGTGCCACCCGTGGTCCGGTCGACCGGTGCTCCGCTGTGTGATGAGTTGGCAGCAGTCATTGGACGGTTCCTGCGAATCTCGAACGGCTCTCCCTCAGAGGCATCACCGGGGTCTCCACTCATTCACCCAAGCCCCAGACCGTTGTCACCGCGTCGTCTGCAAGCGCCTGGCCGAAGAGTCGCTTCTCCGGGCGCACCGCAATCAGGTCACGAATCGTTATCCGATGCGCTCTTGGGTCCATCACGTCTGATACGGGAGCAACGGATGTTTGCTCCGCAAGTAGCTTGAGTGCTTCGAACCGGTTCGGCTTCATGGTGACCTCGTGCGTGCTCATACTCGGTGGTGCTTTCCCCGATGATCGAGACTGCACGGTCGACTTCATCGTCCGAAACGGTGAGCGGTGGAGCGATACGCCAGACATTGCCCGACACGACCTGGACGATGAGTCCACGTCGACGGCAGGCCTCAGCGACAACGGTTGCGGCTTCGGGTGCGGGGTCCATCGAAGCTCGGTCCGTAACGAACTCGATGCCGAGCAGCAGTCCTCGGCCCCGGACGTCGCCGATGATCGTTGCATCGCCCATGGTTTCCTCCAATCCGAGCCTGAATCGCTCGCCCTTGGTTGCCGCACTCGCTCGCTGAACGTGATCGACCGCGAGTGAGAGCATCGCGAGGCCGATCATCGCCATCGACGGTTCGTTCATGTGGGATGTGAGGAATCGGAAACCATTGCGTTCGGCCTCCTCAGCAATCGTGTCGGTGACGACAACAGCTGCGAGTGGAAACCCACCGCCGAGGCTCTTTGAGAGCGCCAGGACGTCGGGGACGACCTCCGAGGACTCGAAGGCGAACATGTCGCCTGTTCTGCCGAGACCTGTCTGGGCCTCGTCGAAGATGAGCTGTATGCCCCGCTCGTCACAGTGCTCCCGGAGATGGGCGAGGTAGCCGGAGGGTGGTTCGATCATGCCACCCGTGCTCAGGATGGGTTCGATGATGCACGCCGCCACCTCGCTCGTGCGTTGCGTGTCGCCCGTGGCCATGCCCACATCGATGCAAGCGAATCCACACTGCGGGTAGGTCGTGCCGAGGGGACATCGGAAGCAGTACGGCGCCGGGATTGCATGTACGCCGGGCTGGCCCGGTCCGCTTCCCTGGCGATGGGGGAGGAAGGCCCCGTGGTAGGACCGCGACACCCCAATGGTCTCCCAGCGTCCGGTTGCCATCTTCGCCGCTCTGAGGCCGACTTCTGTCGCTTCGCTCCCGGTGCTGAGCAGCGTGACCTTCGAAAGTGTCGGAGGGAGGAGCTCGAGCAGTCGCTCGGCGAAAAGGATCACCTCCTCACTGAGGAGGAGGCTGCTCGAGTGCACAGCCCGGTCGAAAGAAGCGGCGATGGCGTCTCGCAGCCTGGGAGGATTGTGGCCGAACGTGGCGCAGAGTTGACCCGACGTGAAGTCGAGGTACTGGTTGCCTTCACGATCCCAGATCGTCGTTCCGGATGCTCGTTCGACGAGAAGCCCGTCGAATGTCCCGGCGTGTCGGAGGAGGGATTCATCGGCGATCTTCAGAAGGGTGGTGGTGTCGCGACGATCTCGGATTCCGTGTGGAGGGCCAGCGCCGCCGTGCATCAGTCGAGTATCGCTCCACTCAGTGTGAATGACAATTGACCAATTCGAAACAGAATCTTTGAGTATGCTTAATGATGTGGACAACCTCCTGGACACACGGTCGTTGATGGTGCTGCGAGAGATCGAGGCAACCGGCTCGGTTACCGCGGCAGCTCGCGCCTTGCACATCTCCCCGGCGGCTGCGTCCCAGCGGCTGTCGCGATTGTCGGACCGGCTCGGTGTTGACCTCACCGCCGCAGACGGAAGAGGCATCCGACTCACCACCACCGGACGCCAACTCGCGTTTCGCGCTGTGCAGATCTGTCGTCAGCTGGAGTTGGCAGAGAGAGAGGTCCACGACGAGATGACCCACCAAAAGCTGCCAACCGTCACGGTTGCGACGTTCGCAACGGTGGCTGAGCAACTCATTCCCCAGGTCATCGATCGGCTCGGTCCCGACGCAGGATTCCAGGTCTCGATAGCTGAACTGCCTGCTGACGTCGCGATTCCGGGGGTCATTTCAGGAACACACGACATCGCCGTCGTGCGCACGTTCGAGCCGGGGTCGTTCTCCGAACCAGAATTCACGATCGGAAAGGTGATCGCCAACGAGCCGCTTGATCTCGTCGCACGAGCCCCGGTAGAGGGGCAAGCGGTGACGCTCGACTCGCTCGCTGATGCCTCATGGATCTCAGGGCCGGTTGGCAGCACGCTGGCAGATGCCATCGAGCGCACGTGTCGCACTGTCGGTGGGTTCACGCCGAACGTCGTCCATCGTGTGTCTGACGCAGCAGTCATCATCAGTCTGGCCGACCGTGGCCTTGGCGTCGGGCTACTCCCTCGGCTTGCAGCCCGATCCGCACCTGGACATCTCATCCACCAAACGCCGGGAACCGTAGCTCGCTCGATCATCGCGGTTTGCCTTCCTGAATCCCTCGATCACAGGCCTGTGAGGGAGTTCTGGGAGGCCCTGGAGACCCTGCGTTGACTACCCGTCTCCTAGAGCGTCTCTGCCGCGTCGAACGCGATCGCCAGAAGGTCTGCGAGTGGGGTCTGTCCTTCTCGAAGCTGCCATTCGCCGACGGCAACATGAAGGGCGGTCATGGCCACACCCGCCACGACCCGGGACTCCCGTCGTATCCGAGGTGGTCGAGGTTCGCGGCTGAGAACGCAGGAACCACAGATCCGCGCAGGTGCCGGGCGGCGCCAAGGAGCTCGGCTGCTGGTTCGGCGTCTCCGGCTACAGCCGCCAGGTTGGCGATCCCCTCGAAGCACAGGGCTGAGTCTTCGCCGCGTCTCCCTCGTGCGGCTCGACCTCACCTGCACCCGTCCGGCTCGACGAGTGGTTGAGGTCGGTCTTTGGGCGGATCGAGGGGTGACGGAGTCGCAGTTGGGATAGCGTGGGGCGCGTGGATGACGTTCCGGAGCGGACCGACCTTGGATACCTGCTGGCTCGGGCCTCACAGCGTTGGGACGCGCTGCTCGCCGAGCGGTGCAGGGCCCACGGCTTTCCCGAGGTGCGACCCGCCTTCGGTTCGATTCTGCTGCCGCTCTTCCGCAAAGACGGACTCCGTATGGGCGACCTCGCCGACCGGGCGCGTATCGCAAAGCAGTCGATGACGACCCTGGTCCGTGATGCCGCGAAGGCGGGCCTTGTGACCCGCAGGATCGACCCCGACGACGCCCGCTCGCATCGGGTATGGCTCACGGCGCGAGCTGAGCAGTTTCGCCCCGTTGCCCGGTTGATCCTCGATGAGATGACGAGCCGTCTCCTCGAGGAGAACGACTCCCACTCGGTGGACGTCCTGGTGCGCTCACTGGCGACGATCAAGGATCTGTCGTTGGATCAGCACCGCTAGACGAAGAGGCTGGCAAGAAACGCCAGTTCGGCTGTCATCAGTGCTCCAAGCGCAACGACTGCGGCGATTCCGCGATGGTCCCTTCGCTTGAAACGGAACAACCTAGCAAGCAATCCCGCCGTCGCCATGGGGCTTGCGCTCCACCACAGATCACGCCCGGCGCCGGGCCCGGCCACCCGCATCACCTCGTCGACGGAACCCATCGCCCGCGCCACCGGACCCAGCAGCGCTCTGCTTTCTCGCTTCACGGGAGTGGTCCCGGCGAGCACGCTCTGGAGCGCACTGCGGATGAGCCGATCGTCGCGAGCCCACTGTGCTCTGAACACCACCTCGCCGGTGACGTCGAGGAGAAACGCGGCGTTCGGCTTTGCGTCCAGGCGCTGGTGAAGATCGCCGTCGAGGGTGTCGACGGCGATCGGGAACGACACGTCATACCGCTCTTGGAGGGAGCGAGCGTGGCCCAGCTTCTCCTCGTCGGTGCCGGGTTGGGGGAAGTGGGCTCCTGGGTGCGCTTCGCGCACGGCGAGGAGCACGAAGTCGACTTGGTCTCCGAATTCGGCATGCAGCGCATCGATCACCGGCATGGCACTGGCGGTCATCGGGCAGGTGACCGATCCCGTGACCAGGAGCAAGGGTCGCTCGCGACGTCCTCCGACGTTGATCGAGCCGCCGTCGAGCGTTGCAAGCTCATGCACAGCCAGGGAGTCTCCCGGCGCAAGAGCATCGCTGCTGAACCGCAAGTCTCGGAATAGCAGCCTGGGTGTGAAGTGGTTGTATCGATACACATCTCCAGTGTCGGGGAGCGGATCGGTTGTCTCGATCGTTCGCATTGGACCTCCGAGCGATGACTTAGTACGGTACCTGACTAATAGTGCAACCCCTGCACCTGGATCTCATTCCGAGTGTGTTGGAACACTCCGCGAGCTAGGCGCAGCCCCTGGACGATCAATGGAGGGGTCACGAGTCCTGCCGGCCATGAAGCTGCTTGGCCGCGAACCTAGAGTGTGTCAGATACGCGACACTGTTCGTATCGCCATCTTTGGTCCGATCTCGGTCGAGATCGGCGATCGTTCGCTGGGCCCGAAGGACTTCGGTGGCGTCAAGCCCAAGCAGCTCTTTCAGATCCTGCCGATAGGGAGAGGCAATCCAGTTCCCGAAAGACCGTGTCGCGGATCTGCTCTGGGGGGACGATCCGCCGAGGAACATCTCAGCGAGCATCGAGACGTACATCTCCGTGCTGCGCAAGCGCCTCGATTCTCTCGGGGAGGCGGGTCGCCGATTGGAAAGGACGGAGCGGGAGGCCTACTCGATCGACCTCGGTCTGATCTCCCTCGACATCGACGTACTGAACGAACACCTGGATCGCGCTGAGCACGCCGCAGGATGGACGAAACGACAGCATCTTGAAGCCGCTTTGGAGATCGGCGCAGGAGAGCTGCTCGCCGAAGAACCGTATGCCGATTGGGCGATTCGCGTTCGCGACCACTACGGACAGCGACTCCGAGAGCAGGCCTGTCGGCGGCTGAAGCGGCGCTCGAGACGGGGGATTGGCTGTCGGCGCACCGTCACGCCGACAGGATCATCCACGCCGATCCGTTGGAACGAAGCCGCGTACCGGCAGCTGATGGTGGCGCTGGTCGGGATGGGTCGTCGTCCCGACGCGGTACAGGCGTTTCGGCGCCTCCGGGACATTCTCCGCGAAGACATGGACTTGGAGCCAGACCGGCTCACCGTCGACCTCTTCGATCAGATCAGGACCGGCGCCGATGTGGATGCTCTCATCTCCCTGGAGTTGACCCCCCGTCGGTCGACGCGGTCAGAAGCTGCTCTCGACAAGAAAATGCAGATTCTCCTGGTCGAGGACAATCCGGCGGACATCCGACTGTTCCAGGAGTCGATCCGCGAAGCAGGCCGGCCAATGGATCTCGAGGTTGCCACCGATGGGGAGGCCGCCCTTGCACACCTGCGCTCCGAACGGCCGCGGCCCGACCTCGTGCTCCTCGATCTGAACCTTCCCAGTCGTTCGTGTGGGCGGGTAACGTCGGAACCAGCACCGGTCTCGACGCTGCGGCGTGGACTCAGGGGCTGCAGTTCCTCGGTGAAGCCATGGTGCTTGCCGGGATCTCGTTCCTGTTGGGCACCATCCTTGCCAGCCTGCGCGAGGGAGGCGGCCAGGTCCAAGAGGCTCTCGGCTTGCCGGTCAAGACGCTGAAGATGCCTGCCACGGCCAAGGCGTTCATCGCGTTGATGATGGTGGGCCTGATGATTGGGATCGCCCAGTTCGTCGGGTATCTGATCACAACGTCGTTCGACACCGCGGCAGATGTGCAGACGTGGTTTGCGTTCCTGGGGCCGCTGCGTGAGCTGAGCCTCGGGCTGCTGCTCGCCGGTATCACTCTGGCGCTAGCGACGATCGCCAACGTGTTGGGGTTCCAGTTCTGGCGGATTCGCGACATCGTCAAGACCGGTCAGTGAGGAAGGAGCAAACATGACAACGACAACAGCAACCAACGGTTTCACGACCGAAACCACAACGAAAGCACCCGATCGTATCCTTCCTCAGAAGGCAGGAAGAGCTCTCTGGGCGCCGATGCTGGTGATGGCTCTGATGGGCTTCGCCGCCGGTATCGTCCTGGCGATCTTCAAGACGGTCGAGGTCAACAACGCCACGGATCCTGAGCTGATCGCGGCTCTCGGCCAGTTCACGACTGCGGCGATGTTCATCGGGTTCGCCTCGGTGTTCGCCGCCATCTCGTTCGCCATTGCCCGCATCCTCGGAGAGTTCCGGGTCGGCGGCGGCAGCGTCCAGGAGGCCTCCGGCAGTCAGGTGAAGACACTCAAGATGCCGGCAACGGCCAAGGGGTTCATCATCTTCATGATGATGGGGATGATGCTCATCGTCGGCGCCGTCGTGGCCCACATCATCGTCGGTGTTCAGGTCAACAACGGCGACCTGTCGCTCGTCGACACCGAACAATGGTCCCTGTGGCTCGAGGCGGCACGTCGCCTCGGTGTCTCGCTCTACCTGTTCGGCATCGGTCTCGGCCTGGCAACCATCACCCAGGTGCTCCGCTTCCAGGGTATCCGCATCCGCGAGGTCGCAGCCAAAACCGGCTGAAACCTCCACAACGCATAGCGAGATGCAGGGGCCGCCTCCGAGGCGGCCCCTGCTCCGCGTGGGCGTTGGAGGCCCGCCGAGATCCAACGCAGGGGGACGTTTCTGGACAGAAGTACTTGGACAGGATTCCGTCGCGGGTTCATGACAGGCCTCTGACAGCAATGAGAGAGCGCGACTAGGTTGCTGGTTGCGACACTGGAAGAAGCATGGAACTCGGACGCGTCGGGATCTGGTCGGGGCAGTTGGGGAGGATGCCGGCGACGGCGGTTCGCGAGGCGATCGGCGCCATCGAGGCACTCGGGTTCGGTACCGTCTGGTATCCGGAGTCGGTCACCAAGGAAGCCATGTCTCAGGCGGCGTTGCTGCTGGCGGCGAGCCGTGAAATGGTGGTGGCGAGCGGCATCGCCAACATCTGGGCACGAGACCCGGCCGCCATGATCAATGGGGCTCGCACCCTGGCAGATGCCTTCCCCGGCCGTTTCCTGTTGGGGATCGGCGTCAGCCATGCCCCCAACGTGGCCCGCCGCGGTCACGACTACCGCCGTCCACTGGCCGCGATGCGCGCCTACCTGGACGACATGGACAATGCCCCCTATTTTGGGCCGCAGCCATCAGGCCCACCCGAGATCGTGCTGGCGGCGTTGGGACCGCGGATGCTGCGCCTGGCTGCAGAGCGCACCCGGGGAGCCCACCCCTACTTCGTTCCGCCGGAGCACACCTCTTTCGCCCGCGCCGAGCTGGGGCCGGATCCCCTTCTCGCCCCCGAACAGGCAGTGGTGCTGTCCTCGGACCCGGTTACGGCGCGGGGCATCGCCCGGGACCACGCCCGCGGCTACCTGGCGCTCGACAACTACCGCAACAACCTGGGGCGGCTGGGATGGAGTGACGCCGATCTCTCGGGGGGCGGCTCCGATGCGCTGATCGACGCCGTGATCGCCTGGGGCGACGTGGCTGCAATCCAGGCGCGAGTGGCCGCCCAGCTGGCGGCGGGGGCCGACCACGTATGCGTGCAGGTGCTCAACGGTCCCCCCGACCAGTTCCCCCTCGCCGAGTTGGGGCGCCTCGCCGGAGCGCTGCTGGAGTTGTGAGCCGGACCGGCGGCGATGGTTCGACCTCCCGGGTTCCGGGGTGACTGCTACAGCTCGCCGCGAACGTCGCGGCTCGGAAGGTGGTCACCTGGTGCGCAGGACGCGGCACCGACCTCGCCGCCACGACCCAGCCCACCGGATGAGGCACGTACGCTGGCTCGACGATGACACCTGCTGTGCCTATCCACGTGTTCTTCTACGGCACGTTCATGCTCGCTCGGGTTGTTGCCGAGCACGGCGTGACCGTGGGTCCGGTGATCCCGGCTCGTGTCGCCGGATTCGAACTGACCATCCGACCGAGGGTGAACCTTGTCCGCAAGGCGGATGCCTGGGTGTTCGGCAGCGTGGTCGCGGTAGCGCATGCAGATCTCGATGCTCTCTACGGCGATCTGGCGGAGCGATTCGAGCTGACCTATCGGCCCGAAGCGGTCGTGGCAATCACTGAGACCGGCGCGTTGCTCCCTGCGCTTTGTTACATCGCCCCTGCGATGAGTGCGGCAGCGCCCGACCCTTCCTACGTGGCTGAACTCGCCGAGTGTGTGCGATCCCTCGGACACCCGGAATGGTACGCGCGACACGTCGAGTCGTTCCGTTCCGCGACGCCCGAGCGAGAGCGTTAGACCCGTGTCGGTTGGCATGTTGGCGTCACATGCGCCGTTGGGGTGTTCCTCGGTCCATAGCCAGTTCGAGGGTTCTGAGGGGCCGCCCTCTTCGGAGTCGAAGCCGATTCCGGCATATCCGACCGCTATGAACGTGTTTTCGTGCTGGCCCCTCTCAATCCAGTGATTCATCTACCCGACCCGCCTCGTAGGAGGTTGCCACGGCGGGGTAGATGTCGTCGCTTTCTGTGGCACAGGTGGGCGACCCATTCGAAGTGTGAACGGCGCGGTCGAGGGTGACCAAAGGCCCTGCACCGCGGGCCGGTAGTCATCGATGATGTGGGGGGAGTGGTGGGCAACTACGTCGCGAGTTGTGAAGGAGGCTCCATGGCAGATCCCGCCATCCACGTCGATGACATCACGTATGCCTATGGCGACGTCGTTGCCGTGAACGGCGTTTCCTTCGATGTGGCTCCCGGCGAGATCCTTGGCTTTCTCGGACCCAACGGTGCCGGCAAGTCGACGACCATCAAGATCATGACCGGGCTCCTCGACGCACCGTCCGGATCGATGACGATCCTCGGCCGCGACATGCCTGGGGACAAAGAAGAGATCCAGCAGCACATGGGAGTCTGCTTCGAGGAGAAGAACCTGTATCTCGACATGTCGGGCCGGGAGAATCTCGAGTTCTTCAGTCGACTGTTCTCCATGGACGGATTCGACCCCGATCCCCTGATGCGCCGAGTCGGCCTCTTCGATCGCCGCAACGACCGGGCCGCCGACTACTCCAAGGGTATGCGGCAGCGCCTGATGGTGGCGCGCAGCTTCATCAACCAGCCGATGGTGCTCTTCCTCGATGAGCCGACCGACGGACTGGACCCGGTGTCATCACAGGCCATTCGCAACATGATCCGCGAAGAAGCAGACCGCGGCGCCGCGGTGGTTCTCACCACGCACGACATGCAGGAAGCGGACAAGCTGTCGGACCGAGTCGCGTTCATCAACGAAGGCCGCTTGCTGACCCTCGACACGCCGGAGAACCTGAAGTTGGCGCACGGTCGGCGGGAGGTGCGGGTACGGGCCCGAGACGGCGACGACGTTACAGAGACGGTGATACCGCTCGATGACGGCGACGCCGGCGACCGTATTCGACAGGCCGTGGCGGTTGAAGGGCTGATGACCATCCACACCGAGGAGGCGACGCTCGAGGACATCTTCATAGAGTTCGCCGGGCGAGGGTTGGAGTAATGGCTGGGGGCAGCCGCATCGGCGCCATCGTTCGCAAAGACTTCACCGCGTTCACTCGCGACCGTTTCTACTTCTTCATGACAATCCTCGGCCTTGTCTTCTACGTGGGGATCTACTGGTTCTTGCCCGACACTGTCGACGAGACAATCGAGGTTGGTGTGCACGCGGCCGGCTTCGAGGCGCTGCTCGGCGGCGCCACCCAGCGAGAAGGCCACGGAATCGAGGTCATCGCATTCGACTCCGCCGACGAAGTGGAGGCAGCGGTTTCCGGCGAGGGAGAGACCACAGTCGCGATTGGGCTGTCATTCCCCGACGATTTCGTTGCTGCTGTCTCCGCGGGCCGCGTGACGACCGTGACGGTATACGTGACCGGCAATCTCCCACCCGAGCTGCGGGCGACCATGACGGGTCTTGTGCGGGAGATCGCCTTTGCCGCAGCCGGCTCCGACCTTCCGGTGACGCTGCTGGCCCAGGAGGAGGTCATCCTGGGCGAAGACCGCGTCGGTGATCAAGTGTCACTGCAAGACAACATGGGGCCGTTGCTCATCTTCTTCATCCTCATGGTTGAGACATTCGCCCTCGCCGGACTCGTGGCCTCCGAGATTCAGAGCCGAACCGTTACAGCCGTGCTGATCACGCCGGTACGCATGTCCGAGTTCCTGACGGCCAAATCGATCTTCGGGACGCTGATGGCCTTCAGCCAAGCCGTGTTGCTTGCCTTGCTCATCGGGATGCTCGGGACAAGCCCGATCGCGCTATTGATCACGCTGTTGCTGGGTGCTCTCCTCGTCACCGGCCTCGGTCTCGTCGCCGGATCCAGCGGGAAGGACTTCATCGGCATCCTCTTTTGGAGCATGCTCTTCATGATTCCGCTGATGGTCCCCGCAATCGCGGCGCTGTTCCCGGGAACGGCGGCTGCCTGGGTGACGATCTTGCCGAGCTACGGACTCGTCGAGGCGATCGTGCGGACAACCGCGTACGGTGACACGCTGATCGAAATCCTGCCCTTCCTGGCGATGTTGGCGGCATGGTGCGTGGTGACATTTGCCGCCGGCCTGTTCACGCTACGGAGAAAGGTGGCGACGCTGTGAGCGTTTCGAATGTGTGGCAGGTGCTCCGGAAGGATCTCAGGCTCGGCCCTCGCTCACCCATTCTTCTCTGGGCGCTGGTGCTGCCGATCGTCCTCACCGTGCTGATCCGCGGCGTATTCGGTGGCCTCTTCGAGAGTGAGCCCCGCCTTGGCATCGTCGATCTCGGTGACTCGGATGTGACTGCAGCTGCACTCGAGCTGGACGGGATCGCCGTCACCGTCTACGCGGACGGCGATATCGAGACGCTGCAACAGGATGTCGAGAACAACAACCTCGACGCCGGTCTGATCCTGCAACCCGACTTTGATGAAGCGGTGCGGAGCGGTGCGGAGCCGGAGCTGCAGCTCTTCATCGGAGGCGAGAGCCTGGCATCCGATCGGCTTGTGATCGAGGTCGCCTCCATAGATCTGATCAGAGGCATGTCGGGTGACACACCGCCGGTGACGGTCGAGGTGATCGTGCTCGGCGAGGCCGGTCTCGACCTCAGTTTGCGAATGTTGCCCCTCGTCGTCATGTACGCAGTGGCGATTGCCGGCGCTTTCGTTCCCGCGATGAGCCTTGTCGGGGAGAAGGAGTCCGGCACCGTCAACGCCGTGTTGGTGACCCCAACCACCGTGCACGAGTTCATGGCGGCGAAAGTGCTTTTCGGTGTGGTGCTCGCCACGTTGACGGGCGTGATGGCATTGCTGTTCAACAGCGCTTTCGGCAATGAGCCGGTTGCGGTGATCCTGAGCATTCTGATCGGCGCCCTCATGATGGCCGAGATCGGCGTCATGCTGGGGGCATGGGCACGTGACGCCAACACGATGTTCACCATCTTCAAGGGCGGAGCGATCCTGATCTTCTACCCGGTGCTCTTCTACATCTGGCCGAATCTTCCGACCTGGATCGCACAACTCAGCCCCAGTTACTACTTCCTTCAGCCAATTTTCGAACTCTCAGTCGGCGATCGATCGTTTGCCGACGTGTGGGTCGATCTGGCAATCGGCCTCACCATCTGTGTGGCGTTGGCGCCGTTTGTCTACATGATGGGGACCTGGCTGCAGCGCAGGCTCGGCACTGGAATGGTCAGTCCGGCAGAAGCGAAAGAGCCCGGGTCACACAAGGAACCTGCCGGCGTGTAGGTCGATTCAGAGGCGGAGAGTTCGGACCCGAGAGCCACGCATGAGCTATCAAGACGAGCCCGACCTCCATGCCGAGAGGTGCACGGGTCTCGACGATCATGGTTGATTCGAAGGCCTCTTTGCCCAACATCGAAGTGCTCAACGGCCAATACGAGATCCCGGAAGTCGAGCAAGCCAAGTAGGTGGCCAACCGGGCGTGGAACCGGGCCGTCAGGTAAAGGACACCGGCGTATACAGCCGTCCACACCGATCCAGAGTGATTGGCTCCCAAGTTGGCTCCCAGCACCTCGAGACGCCGACGATGCACAGGTCCAGATTTCGGCGTGAAACGAACTGCCGGGCTATGGGATACCGACCTCCCTGAGAGGATCACTACGATCGAACGATGTCACAGGCTCTTGCGGGCGTGTTCCCGGTCTTCTCAACACCGTTCCGGGAAGACGACACTATCGACGCCGACGTTCTCGCCGCCGAGATCGAATGGATGTACGGCCACGGCATCGACGGGATCGTGATGGCAATGGTGTCCGAGGTGCTGCGACTCTCGGCGGAGGAGCGCCGCACTCTGGCGCGTCTGGCGTGCGAGTTCGGGCTGGGGCAAGGGCCCGTTGTCGTCAGCGTGGGCGCCGACAGCACGAGAGTCGCGGTCGAGTTCGCGCGGCACGCCGAGTCGGTCGGGGCCAGTGCTCTCATGGCGATACCGCCTCCATCGCTTGTCACGCTCGAGGACGAACTCGCCGGCTACTACGGGGCGTTGCTCGATGCCGTCGATGTCCCCGTCATCGTGCAGGACGCGAGCGGTTATGTGGGAATGCCGATGTCGATCGGGATGCAGGCCCGGCTTCTGGAGGAGTACGGGGACCGTGTGTTGTTCAAGCCCGAGGCCGTGCCCATCGGAGCGAAACTGTCCGAGTTGCGAGATGCCACGAACGGTGCGGCACGGGTCTTCGAGGGATCGGGCGGGATCTCGCTTGTCGACAGCTACAAGCGTGGCATCGTGGGCACCATGCCCGGCGCCGAGATCTGCTGGGCCATCGTTTCTCTGTGGGGCGCCCTCGAGACCGGCAACACCGCTCGAACCGACACCATCAACGGGCCCTTGGCTGCTCTCGTGTCGTTGCAGACGGGCCTCGATGCGTTCATCGCGGTCGAGAAACATCTTCTCCACAAGCAGGGCGTGTTTCCGAACACCCGGGTGCGCGTCCCCGTCGGCTTCCGGCTCGATCCCGAGACGGCGGCCGAGGTGGACCGGTTGTTCGACCTGCTCCTCGCAGCCGTCGTGTGACGACGAACCGGACGAGGCGACGCGAGGCGTTCCTTCGAACGCCTCACATTGCCGGCAGCGCAGCCATGGCGGTGATACCAGGGTCAGCTGGAGGAGCCCCGCGTAACCGAGAGACACTGGACTACCTCACGGTATCTTGAGGGATGGCGGGCTGCCGCAGGTCAGGAGTTACCGGGAAGAGGACGCCCCGATCTTGGTGCCGAAGGGAACGTACGCGATGCAGGACGCGCATCTGCCACCGGGTGCGGACGTTGACAGCGAAATGGAGGTCGCTCAGCGCGGGACTGAGAAGGCCCACCTTCGGGGATCCCGTGAAGCGGCTCCGAGCGCGAACCAGCTCGTCGACGATGTGAGGACGTTTCTCGTGTCGTGTCGAATCATTGGCTCCGAGGATCAGATAGAGACTCGAGTACTGGCCGGTGGCGTTTCGTCGGATATCCACCTTGTTCTGACGTCGGGCGGGGCTCTTGTCGTCAAGCGGGCACTTCCCCAACTCAAGGTGGAGGGCATCTGGTTGGCTCCTGTGGAGAGGAGTACCCACGAAGCCGCCTACTTGCGTGTCGCCGAGAAACTCGATCCCGGCTTCTGCCCAAGATTGCTCGCTCACGATCCGGAGAGCGGGTACTTGGCGATGGAGTACTTGGACCCGGAGAACCATCCATTGTGGAAGACGCAGCTGTTGACCGGTCGAGTCGACGTTGAGGTGGCCGGGAGCGTTGGTGATCACGTTGGGCGGATCCATGCCGCCGCGGCAGCGGCTCCCCACCTCGCGGACCAGTTCGACACGACGGCGGAGTTCCGTTCTCTTCGCATCCACCCCTACCTCGAAACGTTACAGTCGCGTTATCCGAATCTTTCGGACGACCTTGACGCTCTCATCGGGATGCTCCTGGACAATCGGCACACGTTGATCCACGGTGACGTCAGTCCGAAGAACATTCTCGTCGGAGTGCAGGGGCCGGTCCTGCTCGATGCCGAATGTGCATGGTGGGGTGATCCTGCGTTCGATCTGGCCTTCTGCGCGAATCACCTCCTCCTCAAGAGCTTCCTCCCCATCGACCGGACGAGAACACTGGTGCAGTCCGTGCTGACGTTGCGAGACCGGTACGTACCTCACGTCGGCTGGGAGGAGCCAGATGCCGTGGCCGCGCGCACCGCCGCGTTGCTGCCCGCGCTGATGTTGGCGAGGGTCGATGGTCTGTCACCCGTAGAGTATTTCGACACCGAACACAAGGATGCAGTCCGCACCTTTGCCCTTGATCTCCTGGGGCGTGATGGGTTGACCCTCGACGCAATCGCACACGCACGTCTTGACCGGACGGCATGACGCGTCCAGCCATCGATCAGGTGCGCGGGCGACGGATCTGGGACTCGCGCGGACGTCCGACCCTCGAAGTCGAGATTCGGGTGCGGGGTGGAGTGGTGGGGCTCGGTGCTGCTCCGGCCGGGGCGTCGCGGGGCGACAACGAAGCGATCGAGGTTCGAGACGGCGGTTCCCACCTCGGAGGATGGGATGTTCAGCGAGCCATCAGCATCGTTGAGGAATCGGTGGAGCCAGCGCTCAGGGGCGTGGATGCCTCCGACCAGGCACAGGTGGACGCGGTTCTCGACGATCTCGACCCCACCCCGAATCGGGCATCCCTCGGTGGAAATGTCTCAGTGGCCACATCGATCGCTGCATTGAAGGCTGCCGCTGGACATGCGGGAATTCCGCTGTGGCGGTACTTGGCTCCGGAGCCCTCCCACATCCCACGTCCTGAGATCCAGATCATTGGAGGTGGAGCGCACGCCGGACGAGCCATCGAGGTGCAGGACTTCATGGTGATCCCGCTGTCGGCGAATGGAATCGGGGATGCTCTCGTGCAGGTCGCCGAGGTGTACTTGCAGGTCGGGAAGCTGCTGGCAGCCGAACATCCCC
>Ga0255055_10001361_pt1 | contig 18068 bp, 15 predicted proteins | sample JV7_2_27_MG_FD_188633 | JGI IMG/M metagenome (GOLD analysis project Ga0255055, IMG submission 188633) | Seawater microbial communities from Jervis Inlet, British Columbia, Canada - JV7_2_27 | ecosystem: Environmental > Aquatic > Marine > Inlet | place: Canada: British Columbia | collected... | reverse complement strand
GGCCATTAGGAGCATCAATTGATCTCTCGAAAGTGGTAATCGACGCCCCCGTAATCCTGGTAGTACTTCTGCCAGGTAATACATTCCGAATCCTACTCGTTAGCCTCAAGCTTTTCAGCAACCACTTCTTTCAACTCCGCCAGATCGCTTAAAACTTCATAGGCTCCATGCCATTGCGTATAGTCTGGTCCCTGCATCCAGGCACCAAACTTTGCCGTCCGACCCCAGTGGTGCCACAGCTCGAAATGCAGAAAATCGATCGGTTCATCGAAGGGTTCATCTGTGAGCAAACCCGCATCTTTCAATGGTGCGATGATTTCATTGCTCTCGACAACCCAATCGTTTACAGCGATCGTAGCATCATCTGCATCGGCGTAGAATTCTTCGATGATATTCTTGTTATGACACTCAAGGCACACGTTCTGCATGCGGACTGCGTTGTCTTGCCAGGCAGGGCGACGTTCGCTAACCGGTGCGAAGAGGTACCATGCCAAACGATCGCCAACATCGTGTGTCGTTCCACTCGGTCCAAACCCACTCATGTGACAGATGGAGCACGTCGGCGCCGGAAAATCGCTCACCGTCAGCGTTCCAGGTTCTGCATCCCAATTCCACTCATGCCCGCCGGTTTGATAGGCAATCCCGTGGGGTGATTCTTGATAAATCTCAAATTGGGGATGATCAGGACCGATATGGCAGAAATTGCATGTCTCGGGTTTTCTAACCTGTTCGAGGCTGAATTCATGACGCAAGTGACATTTCGTGCAATCGCCGACCGAGCCATCGGGTTGTGGCAGACCGATGTTGTGGCAGGCCTCGCACGCGAAACGCGTGATCGCCTCACCTTCCAGTTCATAGAGAGCGTTACGCATCTTTTCTGGTCGGTATCCACCCTCAGGAATGGATTCGTATTGAGCAAGGAGATCATCCGTGAGCGTCTCGGTGCCGGCGTAGGCAACATAGGCTGGCAGTCCGTGACGGCTCTGGTTGAACTGTGCGACTTCCACAACATGACACTTTTCACACATCGCAGGCGTCGGAGTATTCAGGACATAAGTGCCTTCGTGTTCGATCGCACCTGGATAATCCGCTGAAACCTCATGGCAGCTGTCGCAAGTTACTTCAGCAGAAGCCATAGTGCTGTGGCCGTATTGCTCGATTATCCCGGGAGTGACCTTGCGATGGCATACGACGCAGTCATCACGACTGTTCTCGAGCACGTTTACGCTCTCAGATTCTGTGGAAACCTGGACCTGTGAATTTCCAATGGCACTTGAGACAAAAGCTAATCCCAGTACGATCAGGACTGCAAATGCGCTGTAAATCAATACGCGGGGGATTTTTATCCCGTTGTTCTCCGCAGAGTCACTCATCGACATCCTCCTGTGATAGTAGTGTTCTAAAGAATGACGTAATTAAAACTCAAATTTTTGAACATCGAAATTGAAGGAAGAAGATCATCCATGCAATTTGTGTCTGTACAGGTATTAACAATCTCGATCATAAGCATCGAGAATCATAAACTTATTTGCCATATCCCGCAATCGATTTCTTAGAGGGATAGTTCTCAGATAAGGAATTTAGATTGGACGCTTCATGTTCGGCCACAGCTGGGAAATCGTTGGCTATCTCTTACATGAGGGTGACTGTGCTGTATAGCCCGGTGATGAGCCTTCCCAAGTATTTCGTTATGAAGGAACTTCTTCATTCGCATCCGCGTCGAGCAATATGCAACTAACCTAGGAAATGGTTGCCATGATGGCAAAGACGATGAGCAGGATCACGGGAATTACAATTATATAGGTATAGAATTTTGTGTCGTATTTCAAGTGCATGTAGAAAGCAGCTACCAGGCTTGCTTTAATCAGAGCGCCTGCCAGGAAAAGGGGTGTCAGCAAATTTCGTGGAACTACGAAATAATCCATACTGAGTGCGAGCTCAACCGCAGTCATTAATGCAAGAACAATGAAGACGACCACATACACTCGTGTTGACGGATGCGTCTCTCCTGTAGGTTGATCGACATGTGTGCTCATCAGTCAACTCCTATATCAAGTAAATAAGTGTGAACAAAACAATCCAAACGATGTCCACGAAGTGCCAATACAACCCGAATACCTCGACTCCAATGGTGCTCTCAGAAGAATATTTCCCTCGCAATGCTCCGAGGAGGACATAGCTCGCCCACAGAATCCCGACGAAAACATGAAGTCCGTGAAAACCCGTCAAAGTGTAAAAACTTGATCCAAAAACGCTGCTTGTAAGCGTAAGCCCTTCCTGTGTGAGGCTGTAGAACTCATATACCTGTCCACTCAGGAAAAGCACGCCTAAAACAATTGTCGCACCGAGGAAGAACCCAAGTCTTTTTACATTTCCAGCTTGAATTGAACCAAAACCCAGCACAACCGTAAAACTCGAAGTCAGCAGTATAAATGTGTTGATACCAACGAGGGTGATGTCTAGGAGTGCGTCCTCGACCGGAGCAGGAGCGCTGACCCGGTAATGAAGGAAGGCGGAGAGCAAGCCGCCAAAGAACATGACCTCGCTGGCGAGGAAAAGCCACATCCCGAGTTTGGTGTGATTCAAACCCAATGCTTTACCGGAATTGAATGGATCTTTGTAACCTGTTGCGTGTGTTCCCATATGGTTAGCTCCTATAGAACTTGCGCACAAGCTCAGGAAGTTTGGTTCTCTAGCTGAACAATCGGGTCTCCATAATCATATGGACCGTGAGTAAGGACCGGGGGTGAGTCGAAATTGTTTTCAGGCGGCGGTGATGTCGTCGTCCACTCAAGCGTAAGCGCTCGCCATGGATTGTCTCCCGCTTTTGGACCCCTTGCCCAACTTACGATGGCGTTATAAAGGAATGGGAGTGTTGAAGCACCCAGAATGATGGCCCCTATCGTGGCAAGCATGTTCGCAGTGGCAAATTCGGGTGAGTAATCCGCCACCCGTCTCGGCATGCCTAAGAGACCAGCGAGGAACAATGGCAGATAGGTGAGATTCGCGCCAATAAAGTTCATCCAGAAGTGGGCTTTACCCAGGGGTTCGTTGTATTTTCGACCCGTAATCTTGGGGAACCAATAATAGAGACCTGCGTACACTGCAGAGACACTACCCCCGAAGAGCACGTAATGGAGGTGCGCCACGACAAAGTAGGTGTCATGGACATGGAGATCGATGGGTATCGCAGCCAGGAAAATTCCCGTTAACCCCCCGATAAGGAACATGGCAAGAAAGCCGATTGCAAACAGCATCGGCGTTTTAAGCTCAAGTTTTCCGTCCCACATCGTCGCAAGCCATGAGAATATTTTGATCCCTGTTGGGACGGCGATGATCATCGAGGTGATCATGTAGGGAACCCGAAGCGCAGGGTTCATACCACTCGTAAACATGTGATGAGCCCAAACCAATAGTCCGAGGATGCTTATTGCCATGCTTGAAATGGCAATCGCCTTATACCCGAATATGGGTTTTCTTGAAAAAACTGGGATGACTTCCGATATGATCCCCATCGCAGGCAAGATCATGATGTATACAGCCGGATGCGAGTAGAACCAGAAGATGTTTTGCCAGAAGATGGGATCGCCGCCGGCTTGAACCACGAAGAATAGCGTTCCGACCACACGATCCATTGCGATGAGTACGAGGCCGGCAGTGAGCATCGGAGTGGCAATCAGGATCATCAAGGAGGTCGCCAGCATACTCCAGACGAAGAGTGGCATATCCCAGAATCCCATGCCCTTAGTGCGCATTGTGAGTGTCGTCGTCACAAAGTTAACTGCACCGATGATGGATGACATACCCAGGAGGAGAACACTCACTGCCCAAAGCGTTTGACCAAAGGGCGCTGTAAGCGACAGTGGAACGTAGGTAGTCCAGCCGCTTTCTGCTGCCCCGACGAAGAAACTCGTCATCATGATGATGCCGGCAGGGGGGATCAACCAGAATGAGAGGGCGTTGAGGTTCGGGAATGCCATGTCCTGTGCCCCAATCATGAGCGGAAGGACATAGTTGGCAAATCCCGCCATGATGGGGATGATCCACAGGAAAATCATCACCGAGCCATGGTTGGTGAGAAGGCGATTGTATTCCACCCCATTGACGATGTCTGAACCCGGCTGTGCCAGTTCTGCACGGATGACCATCGCCAAAGCGCCGCCGATGACGAAGAAGAGGAACGTTGTCACAATGTACTGGACACCGATGACTTTATGATCGGTGTTCCAGGATAAATACTTTCTCCAGGTCGGTTTCTGGCCCATCGCCTCTGCTTGTACACTCATAAGGGTTCAAACTCCTCGATCCTGTCGTTCCAACTCCAGTTATTGCGAGAGCAAGTATTTCACAAGCAACTCGTTTTTTTCTTCAGATATTCGATCCCCATAGTCCTTGGGCATGAGACCCGGGGGAAATCCCTCTACAACATGATCATCCGGATTGATGATGGATTTCAATATGTAGCTGTGGGCATCCATGCCATCCACACGTGTATCAGCAATGGATGCAATCCCGTCGAGGGGTGGACCTACCGCACCCGCGCCGCCCGCATCTGCGAGCATGTGACAGGCGCCACATCCCAATTCGATGAATAGGGCTCGTCCTTGAGCCTGCACTTCTTCAGAGGAAGTGTCTGGGGCTGTGCCACTCTCGCCGGGTGATGGTTGTGACGACGTCTCTTCCATAGAGGGTGGGCTTAGCGCAGTGCCACCAGCTTCCAGCCAGGCTTCAAAATCTTCCTTAGATTGAACGACCACTTCTGACACCATCGCTGCATGCGCAGCTCCACAAAGTTCGGCGCAACGGATCGGATAGCGGCCAATTTTCGTGGGGGTGATGAAAAACTCGTCGATTTGGCCGGGCGTTGCGTCCTGCTTGAGTCTGAACGCCGGTACCCAGAAGGAGTGGATCACATCCTTCGACTCGATTTGGAATTGAACAGGACGATCGACAGGGAGATGCATCACACCTGAACTGATGCGACTTTCAGGGTAGATATATTCCCATGAGAACTGCCTACCGATGATTTGCACAACGAGAGGATCCTCGCGTGGTTGTTCAATTATCGTGAGAACTTGATAAGAGTATACGCCGATCACGGCGACGATTATTGCTGGAATGATGGTCCATACAATCTCAAGCGTGTTGTTCCCATGTACGGGTTTTCCATCGCCCTCCTCCCCTGGTTTCCGTCTGAAACGGATCACGGTGTACAACAAAACGCCTTCCACGAGGAGGAATACGACCGTGGCGATGCCCATGAGCATACGGAAGAGCCCATCAATGAGTACCGATTCAGCAGAAGCTTCCTCTGGGAGGAGGAAGCTTAGATCCGCTTGCGTTGCCACAAATAATCCGATACCAATCAGAATGATGGAAAGAACTATAATGATAAAGATGGAACGCTCTTTCACTTCAGCTTCTCCTCATCTTTTTCAAGCAGATTAGTTGTGTTTAGCCAGCTGACTAGGAACAATCCTCAGCCTCTACTTCACCGATATTATCATTTGCTTGTCATCGTATATTATATTAAAAGCACCTGTGGTGCTCAAGTCGATATTCTACCATTTCTATCCGAATTTTTTTATTTCGGAAAAAGCCAAAATACCTGTAGCTTACTGCGGGGTTTTTTACCGTACGCTTATGAATGAACTCAGGTTACCAGTTGTCTCATCACCGACGCGACAGCCACTCTATTTATAAGGCATAGAGTGGCTGATTCATTAGGAAGTTTTTTGTCGGATAAAACACCTTGCGCAATGCGAGGCAGTTTTTTAATCCTGACCTTCAATTCAGGTTTATAAATCTGTGGAGTAGCAAATCCCCACAGTTCCTGGACCCACATGCGTTCCTATTGCAGGGCTCACGGGTGTAATGTAGCCCTCAATTGGCGACCACCTCTCCTGCGCTAGTTCAAGCAAATCAGCAGCTTCCTGCTCTACGCCCGCATGCAGCGTCGAAATGCGCAAATTTGGCTTGCCAACCAACTTGTCATCTAAGATCTCTAAGAGACTAGTGATGGCCTTGCCCTTTGTCCGCACTTTGTCAAGCGATTCGACTTGTCCGTCATGCACGTAGAGGATCGGCTTGATATTCAAGGCAGAGCCAAAAAGTTTTGAGGCGCCGCCGATCCTCCCACCACGATGGAGGTATTCCAGGGTATCGACCACGAAGTAGACACCTGTATGATCCTTTGCACCTTTCGCCAGCTTGACAACGTCCTCAAATGACCCTCCTGCTTCAACTGCTCGAGCGGCTGCCAACACCTGGAATCCAAGTGCCATTGCTGTCGTCTCCGAATTCACCAGCTCAATGGTTGCATTGGGAAACATTGCCTTCGCTTGTTGTGCTGAGGAGAGCGTTCCCGATAGTTTCTCTGAAAGGACGATCGCGAGGATCGGTGTACCCTGCTCAACCAGGGGTCTGAATAAACCCTCAAAATAACGAATGGTCGCCTGAGACGTTTTCGGATGGATGTCCGATTCTTCCAGCCGAGCATAAAACTCATCTGGCATGATGTCGACGCCGTCTTCCAACTCCTCCTCGCCCCATATAGAGATAAGGGGAGCCACCTTGATTTCATATTTGTTTACAAGATCACCTGGAATGTATGCAGAACTATCGGTAATGATTCCAATGCGTGGCATTATTTTTCTCCTTTCGGTCACGCTCTATGCTTCTATCTATGCTACAACCCCCTACCAGTCGCCGGGTTGCGCTGTCCTCAGGACCTGCTTTTCCGCTTAAGCCACTTTTCAACTTCCTTAAACTTCCATGTGTTCACGACTGACCGCCCCTCGACCCATCCTCGGCGAGCTGTCCCGATCCCGAAAGGACGAAAATCCAGATGGTCAGGATGATGTGCATCGGTATTGATCGCCGTAAGACATCCCAACTCGAGCGCTCGACGGACGTGAATATCCTTCAAATCCAATCGCTCCGGGTTTGAATTGATTTCCAGGATCACACCTCGATCCGCCGCAGCCCGAAAGATTGGTTCAATATCCAGGTCAGCTGGATCCCGCCTTCCAATCAACCGCCCTGTAAGATGTCCGATCATATCCACATACGGATTCTCAATCGCACCCAGAATGCGTGCTGTCACCTCCTCCCTGGGCTGGCGAAGCCCCATATGAAGTGAAGCGATGACAATGTCCAATTCTGCCAGGACCGAATCCGGATAGTCCAAGCCCCCTTCCCTCAATATCTCAACTTCCGCTCCCTGAAAAATCTTGAGCTTATCGCCCATGCGCCTTTGGACACGATTGATCTCTTCCCTCTGCTTTTTCAAATCTTCGATGGATAACCCACCTGCGATGTTCAGACTGCGGGAATGGTCCGTAATCGCCAGGTAACTGAGCCCTCTCTCCAGGGCAGCGGAGCACATTTCTTCGATGGAAACTTTTCCGTCGCTCCAATCAGAATGCGCATGGAGTTCGCCGCGAATATCATCTGAGGAAACTAGCTCTGGGAGTTCGTCAGCCAGCGCCGCAGTTATCTCCCCACGATCCTCTCTTAATTGCGGCGGGATCCACGGTAATCCTAAAGCAGCGTACACATCCATCTCCTCCGCACAATTAATCTCAGTTTCGTCTTCACGCATAAAACCATGTTCGGAGAGGGACAGCCCACCCTTTTGAGCCAGCTCTCGTAACCGCACGTTGTGCATTTGTGATCCTGTAGCGTACTGGAGCGCACTGCCAAAGCGATCAGGAGGATGAACCCAGAGCTGGAGAGGCAATTCATTCGAGAGCAGGACGCTTACCTTAACATCACCTTGAGCACGGATCTTTTTTATTTCCGGAAATGCAAGGACCGAATCAATCACCTTTTGCGGATTCGTCGCTGCCACAACAATATCCAGATCCCCGATTGTCTCCTTTAATCGCCTCAGGCTACCGGCGACTTCAACCTCGACGACCCCATCCAGCGCGCGTATTCGACGCACGAACTCGACCGCCAAACCCTTTGCCTCCGAGATCAGGATGCGGGTATGGTCATGCTTCTTGTACGCATCGATCGCTTCCAGGATCTTACCCTCGGACTTCGCCCCGAACCCATCCATCTCACGAATCCTGCCTTCGCGAGCCGCCTCTTCAAGATCTTCCAGCGTCACCACCCCGAGCTCATTCCAGAATCGAGCTGCCTTTTTCGGGCCCACATTTTCAACATCGAGAAGCTCGAGCAGAGTTGGCGGTACCTCGGCCGTCAGCCGTTCATAAAAATCGAGATCACCGGTACGCAGAATCTCGTCAATTTTCTCTGCGATCGCCTTTCCCACGCCCGGAATCTCCTCTAGCTCTCCTCGTTCCTGGAGGTCCTGAGCATCGACAGCGTGGGATCGAAGCCCTTCACTCGCACGCCGATAGGCTCGGATTCGATAGATCTCCTCACCCTTAATCTCTAATAGATCTGCAATGGCATCGAATTTATCCGCAAGTTCGTGGTTATCCATCTTAAACCCTCCCAAAACAAAGCTCCCCCATTCCTAAGAATTGCAGCCCTAAGTCCTCTATGTTACCCTTTAGTTTCAGCCGCGTCTCCACCTGAACGTTTGGATGATTATGCCGGATCAAAATCTGCGTCCCATCGTTGTGTACATCGTTGACCGCCATCCTCTAGAGATACCAGAGACGGGACCCTCCTTCCGCTGGCTGCACATGGATAATGATTTTAAACGAGAACTCGAGGGACTCATTGGCCCTTATGATGCCGAGCACTTGTCGGTTCTTGTAGATGATGTCCCCGCAGGCGAAGCATGGAATCTCATGGTAAAGAGTCTACTCGATGAGAAGATCGAGTTCGTGGTTACTCATCTCGCACCACTTTCATCTGCGCAGCGCCAGCAGCTCATAGGGATATGCGCAGAAGTTGGCACACAATTAATTACACCCGGAGATGCAGGACGAAACCGGACAGAACCGTAAGGTTCTCCTCATCTCCCAATTCCATCCTGGAGTCCAGATTTGACATACGAATATGTCGGTAATCTTCATATTCATACTCCCTACTCTGATGGACATGGAACTCACGACGAGATCGCTCTAGCAGCTATCAAGGCGGAGCTCGATTTTGTCGTGGTAACGGATCACAACATCTGGGTGAACGGGATGGACGGCTATCGCTACCTTGATCGCCACAGAGTCCTACTTCTCACCGGGGAAGAACTGCATGATCGGAATAGAATCCCCCAAAAAAACCATTTACTCGCCTATGAGGCTCAATGCGAATTAGCGCCTTATGCGGATAACCCTCAACGTTTGATCGACACGATTCAGAATGAGGGAGGTTTGTCATTTATCGCTCATCCCATCGATCCGGAACTGAGCCGCTTCAACGAACCCGATCTTTCGTGGGTCGACTGGGAGGTGGATGGGTTCACAGGATTGGAAATCTGGAACTTCATGAGCGAATTTAAATCTCATCTCAGTTCAATTCCGGCTGCCCTCTTCTACGCATACTTCCCTTCCTTCAGTTCATGCGGTCCTTACCAGGAGGTGCTCGATCGCTGGGACCGCATGCTTGCAGAGGGTAAGCACATTGTGGGAATTGGCGGCGCCGATGCTCATGCGATCCCATACAGACTCGGTCCTCTTACGCGCGTCATTTTTCCATATGGATTCCTATTCAAAACGGTTAACACTCACGTGCTCATGGATGAACCATTCTCGGGGGATGTACAGGTTGATCGTCGCAGGCTTTTTCATAACATCCGGAAAGGTCACTGTTTTATAGGTTACGATCTCCCACAATCCACCCGCGGGTTCCGATTCATTGCACATGGTGACCGTGGTGACGTCGGCATGGGAGAATCGATCGATCTAACCTTCGGTATCACCCTCCAGGTAAGCGTTCCCCAAAAATCCACCATTCGGCTCATCCGTGAGGGGTTTTTGGTGCGTGAATGGTTAGCCGCGGACAACGCTGTTCACACAGTCAGCCAACCAGGTGCTTATCGAGTTGAAATCCTTATTGAGTTCAGAGGAAAATCCCGTACCTGGATTCTCAGCAATCCCATCTATGTCCACGAATGACCTGACAACCTTTTTTCGAGCGCAGTAAGTCACGGCCAAAAGCACGGTTCGCTCACAAATAATCCAATTAGGAAGCATGATACAATACTAGACCATTTGTTCGATAAGGGATTATGTACATGGCTGAGTTTAAATTACATGCCCCATACCAGCCTACGGGAGATCAACCTGGAGCTGTTTCAAAGCTTATCGAGGGATTAAAGCGGGGGGATAAGCATCAGGTGTTATTGGGCGCGACAGGTACCGGGAAAACGTACACAATTGCAAATGTGATTGAAGCAGTTCAGCGCCCTACGCTGGTTCTTGCACACAACAAGACTCTCGGCGCCCAGCTATACGCTGAGTTTAAGTCCTTCTTTCCCGAGAACGCTGTCGAATATTTTGTGTCCTACTATGACTACTACCAGCCGGAAGCGTATGTCCCCAAGCACGATCTTTATATCGAGAAAGAAACCAATATCAACGAAGAGATAGAGCGTCTTCGGTTGAGCGCGACGACATCGGTCCTCTCTCATAGAGATGTAATCGTGGTCGCTTCTGTCTCATGCATTTTCGGTATCGGCATCCCTGAAGCTTACGATCGCGTGGTGATCCATTTATCCAAAGGAGATCGTTATCGGCGCGAAGCGCTGCTGCGCCAGTTAATTGAATGTCGCTATCAACGGAATGACATCGAGCTTCGACCGGGGGTATTTCGCGTGCGGGGCGATTCGCTCGAAGTTCTCCCAGCCTACGACGAATCGGGACTCAGACTTAGTTTCTTCGGTGATGAGCTCGAACGCATCGTGGAATTCAACCCCCTGACGGGTGAGATTCTCACAGATCTCAGCAACGTGAGCATCTACCCGGCGAAGCATTTCATCACGGAAGAACAAAAGCTTGAAAGTGCGATCGAAGGTATCGAGCGCGAGCTTGTGGATCATTTGACCCACTTTCAAGCCGAGGGGAATCATCTCGAAGCACAGCGTATCGAACAGCGAACAAAGTATGATCTCGAAATGCTGCGCGAGGTCGGGTACTGCTCTGGTATTGAGAACTACTCCCGGCACCTCGATCAAAGACCCGCCGGTTCACCGCCCTGGACATTGATCGACTATTTTCCACAAGACTACCTTCTTGTCGTCGATGAAGGTCATATGACCATCCCCCAGGTGAGGGGCATGTTTAAGGGTGACCGCTCACGCAAAGAGACGCTCGTCGAATTTGGTTTCAGACTTCCATCCGCACTGGATAACCGTCCGCTGACTTTCGAGGAATTTGAGACGCGCGTGGGTCAGGTCATTTACACCTCAGCGACTCCAGGACCCTACGAACTTGGGGTCGCCTCTCAAGTCGTCGAACAGATTATCCGACCTACGGGACTGGTCGATCCACAAATTGAGGTGAGACCGGTTACGGGTCAGATTGATGATCTTGTAGGGGAGATTCAATCTCGGGTTCAGATTGGTCAGCGCGTGCTCGTCACAACGCTTACCAAGCGAATGTCGGAGGACCTCTCGGATTACTTGCTCGACATGGGCATCAAAGTTCATTACCTGCATTCAGAAGTCGACACGATCGAACGGGTGGGGATCCTGCGTGATCTTAGACTTGGCGTTTATGACGTCGTCGTGGGCATCAATCTCCTTCGAGAAGGATTAGACTTACCGGAAGTGTCCCTCGTCGCCATCCTGGATGCCGATAAAGAGGGCTTTTTACGGTCCGGAACAGCGCTGATTCAGACCATTGGACGAGCATCACGACACGTCGAAGGTCGTGTGATCATGTATGCGGACAAGATCACGGATTCGATGAGAAAGGCCATCGATGAGACCGATCGGCGCAGAGAGATCCAAATAGCTCACAACGAGGAACACGGGATTCAGCCCGAGAGTATCATAAAAGAAATTCGAGATTTAACCGACCAGGTTGCCGCTCGCGCCATCGCAGAGGAAGGTGGCGAGTATGATGCGTTCCAACCTGCAGAGATGCCGGAAAAAGAGCTGGTCAGATTGATCGACGAACTCGAGGATCAGATGCGGCAAGCCGCGGAAGATCTCGAGTTCGAAAAAGCAGCAGCATTAAGAGACCAGATTTTCGATCTGCGTGCAGTTCTTATGGACAAACAAAATCTGCCTCCGTGGCTCCGCGCTCGAGCGCTGGCGGGACAAGATGAGCCTCTCGAATACAAAGATCCCGAAAGCGCATAACGCCTTCTTCCGGGATCATCTTCAATGGGCGGATATTATTCCACGCTCATAGTCAAAATATAGCTCTGTTCAGAGATATTCAACTATGAGCATCGTAATTGATCAGATCCTCCCATAGCTCTGGAGAAGCTTGATGTAGCTTGAACGCTCAAAGGCCGTTGGCTCTACATAGTTCCCCAGGCTCATGGATCCTTTTACTTCATCGATCGAAGATGCCCCGATCTCATCCATGCGAGCATCGAGATTTTTGACGATTTCGTCCAATTTCTCTATCCCATGCATAAGCAACACGGAGCAAACATTCGCGATGTCAGCGCCCACCATTACGGCTTTGATGACCGCATCCGCTGAATGAATCCCACTTGTGAGCGCCAGGGAACAATCGATCTGGTCGTATAAGATAGCGGTCCAACGCAGGGCCAGGAGGATGTCCTCCGGGCGACTCAATGACAACTGTGGAAGCACTTCCTTTTTTGCCACGTCTATATCCGGTTGATAGAACCGGTTGAAGAGTACAATTGCATCCGCCCCAGCCTCGTCAAGGCGCACGGCAAAGTTCGGCAGTGCGCTGAAAAACGGGCTCAACTTTACCGCGACAGGAATCTTCACCTTCTTTTTAACATCCCCGAGGATGTCAAGGTAGAGGGTCTCGATATCCAGGCCGAACAAAGTATCGGAAGTGGGGATGAAATAAAGGTTCAGGACAACGGCATCTGCGCCTGCTTCTTCAATTTTCTGTGCGTAGTCCAACCACCCTCCCCTACTCGTTCCATTCATACTGGCAAGGATCGGTATTCCTACAGCCTCTTTTGCCTTGCGCACATGTTCAACATAATCGTCCGGATTGCGAGGATATTCGTGTCGATGCGGGAAGTACACTGTGGGATCTGCGAGGCTGAGCGCGCCATCGGATAGTAAGTGGGAGAACTCCCCCGTTTCGAGAGCAATTTGCTCTTCAAAGAGTGAGTACATTACAACTGCGCTCGCGCCAGCGTCTTCAAGGGCCTTTATATCCCCCAGCTCACGACTGAGCGGCGATGCGGAAGGGACGACGGGATTCTTCAATTCCAATCCCATATACGTTGTTTTAAGATCAGCCATGATGTTTTCTCCCTGGGAACATTATTTTTACTTCTATCTGAGCCACAGCGTACCGGTTTCTACATTGTAATGTCTAGTGACATTTGGATTAAGTCTGATTATAAATTGGACCATTCGACAGAGCAAACCAAAGGCTGCAATCGAGGAGATCGATGGGTACGGTTTGTGAGGGTGTTATCTTTAACGCACAAGGTCGCCATCGGCGACCAGGGCGGAGGGAACACGGGCGGAGGTTGCCCGTTGTAAATGTGCACCAGGATTATGCCATGTTATTCTCGTTGGAGTCTCAATTGAAAGTTGTCTGTAAGTTACAAGAAATCGTAGAATTAAACAGCAGAAATACTCAAGTGTGTAGGATAAAAACCTCTTACCTACCAGATCGTAACGTTCAACGATGTAAGGAGTCGTTCGATGATCGATTATTCAACAGAACGAAAGATATCCGTCGATCAATTCATCAGCGTTCTCGATCGATCCACTCTCGCCGACAGGCGTCCGGTCGATGATCGTGATTGTATGGACCAGATGCTCAAAAACGCCGATCTTCTCGTAACTGCCTGGGATGACGATCTCCTCGTAGGTGTGGCCAGGTCGGTCACCGACTTCAGTTATTGCTGCTACCTGTCCGATCTCGCTGTGGATGTCTCTTATCAAAAAGCAGGGATTGGAATAGCCCTCATCCGTCATTCGCAGGAACTGCTCGGATCGGGATGCACGCTCATCCTTCTATCCGCGCCGGCTGCCATGGAGTACTACCCTCACATTGGATTTGAACATCACCCCGGTGCATGGGTTCTCAGGAGAGGCAAGTCAGTGCGCTAAGTGTGCTTCTAACTGATGCACATCCTTGAAAAGGGAATGCGATTTAGTCAGATACCAAGAAAGCCTTCAAGTCTTCCGTCTCATTCTTCGCAATCCTCGTTTAATTCACTTTCCGCCAGAACATGGGTTAACGCATGAAAATTCATGGCGAAACCACTAAAAAGATCGCCTGATTGAGAATACGTATATGAATCCCCACCCTAGGGGCAATCCGTGTCGAGAGGCTCGACATCGAACGTTCCCTCGGGAGTCCATTCACCCCATACGTCGTTCTGCATCGCTCGCACTTTCCAGCTCCATCCCAAGCGATTCTGGTCTGCGATGTAGCCCACCGATTGACGTTCAAAACTCGTGTTGCTAGTTTGAATGTCGATGACGGGGATCGTGGCGGTCGCTCCCATCACGAACAGCGCATAGGCTTGGGCACCAGGGCATGTCGACCACTCGAATTCCCAATCTTCCGTGTCCGATTGATCCGAACAACCATTATCCATGAGCGTCCCTTCAGACGGAGACACCATCTCTGGTACACAGCCTGCTGTCGGTGGGAGGGTCGGTTCGGAGGTAATCGTGGGCTGGGGCGCGTCCTCCTCGCTCAAGCTGAAGGTGAATGAGCCATCCCCGTCTTCATCCAGCATATAAAACGACTCGGGCAGCCGGTCGAAGACTGTACCACCCAGATCTCCGAGACCTTCAAACGCAGCCGTCATATCTCCACCCATTTGAGTCAGAGATACATACTCCTCCCCACGCACTAGGATCAAAGTGCCCTGGGAGAAGAAATCATCCTCGTAGACCAACCAGGTCGCGTGTTCGCCAGGTCCATTTGCCTCAATCAGGTCCACACCGGTCCCCCGGAAGAGATCCGCCATCCGGCTCACGGTTTCCGACAAAGTCAGATCAGGGATCTGGCTGTTCAACTCCTCAAACCCAGCTTGCATCTCCGGATCCCCGCTGAACCCGGCAAGAAAGCCTAAACTCAGTACAGTGAAAGCCTTGGCCTCATTCCCCTGCGCTGCGCTGAGAGCCAGCTGCACCATCACGCTCGGATCATCGGATTGCAGCAGGTACACACAGCCGCCGGTGCCCATCGAGGGCTGGATTTGCACCGGGCCCCCCAAGAAGACGCTCACCTCATCCTCAGTAAGCAAGCTGCAGGGGTCGAGTTGAACCCTCTCTGCTGGCTCCTCGAGGACCGTCGGTTCTGGCGCCTCGGTTGCAGGGGGTGGTTCCGTAGGCGGCACATCCTCACCCGCGGTGAGCTGCGATTGTGCGTTGCACCCCAGGGTGACAGCAAGAGTCAGGATGAGCATCAGTACAATGGGCAAGTTTTTGTTGTGTTTCATCGGGATTCCTCTCCATCTCGTTCGGTACAAATTAACTGGGGAAATAAGCGGCAGGGTTAGGTTATGGTTGAATTCTTGCGGAGATTGAACTTCCTCTGAATCCCCACATTTGTCATGATTGGAAATCCTAAATCTTTCCGCAAAACTGGACCGGGTTCCCAAATATCACCCAATGCAAGTTTCCTTGCTTGGTGATCCAATTATTGCGGATACGGGTCCTCGGTGCAACCTGGAGCACAAGAGGTTTCCACCCTGCCTCTGCGTAATACCCCCCTTTCTCCTATCAAGCTGTCTTTCCGTGGAATTAAGCCCAAACGAGGCATGGCTATATTTCCTTTTCTCGCCATGTCCTGCATGATTTTCGTGTTTCCCTCGTGCCCATGCTCCTGTGTGGGCACGCCAAAGACATCGCCAATTTTATTCTCTCGTGCCCATGCTCCTGCGTGGGTACGCCAAAGACATCACCAATTTTGCTCCACATCCAACATGCCAGGTAATCCTGCATAATTAGCAGCGCTGGAATATGCCCATTTAACTGGCTCGCCCACCAAACCGCGCTTAACTGGATTATGGTGGATGTACTCAATCTTCTGTCTCATCATCGCCTCGTTTTGAAGCAGCTGTGGATGAGAACCTTCCTGCCAGACCTGGAATTGCCTATCTTTTTTATGCAGAGCTTTGGCTTGCGATAACTGCTCCAATATCGTTTTTTCTTTCTTCTCTTTTAGAGTATCAATGATTCTGCGTGCCGTGAACGACTTAAAGTTCGCAATTTCTTTTGATAGATTTGCAGAGGCAGCCACCAAATGCAAATGGGTATCCATAATTACGTATGCATAAATGGTCAACCGATTGTGTTTTTGCATAAAACGCAAAGAGGTAAATAGAATTTCTATAAGATTCGGGTCATTAAATAATGGATTCCAATTAACTACCGTACAGGTGAGAAAGTGAGGAGAGAAACTTTCATAAACTCGGTATCGGCTGCGGGGCATGTATTTACATTTTCATTCCCACGCAGGAGCGTGGGAACGAGTGCACTTTACATCCAACTGAATCTCTCGTGCCCATGCTCCTGTGTGGGCAGGAGGGGAAGCGTGGGAACAAGTGAGAATCTCTTGTGCCCATGCTCCTGCGTGGGTACGTGGTTATTATAGTTTATTTGGTGTTTTGCGCACCCATGTGGGAGGCTTGGGGGTGAGGAAAAGGATTCCCTAACGCCTAAGTTCTTGGACAGACAGGATCACTTTATTCGTTCCCACGCAGGAGCGTGGGAACGAGTGCAACGAGGGGAAGTTGGTGGTACAAGGGTTCGATGACCAGATGACACGCAAGACGACAGCGGGGGAATAAATTACCTCATTGATGAATGAGACATTCCTGCGAGAGATAATGAGGTTTCCTCAGTGAGGAAATTGCCTTTCCTCATGCCAAGACATATTTATTCCAGTGAGGTATATCTCAACCATGGAAACCAAGCTAGCACATGACCTTGTTATCTTCATTCCCACGCGGGAGCGTGGGAACGAGTGCAAATGCTCTCGCAAGATATCGATCCAATTTCGCCACCCCCCTCTCAATGCGAATATTTATATTCATACTTGAGGCGAGTATTCTTCCAGTGGATTCACCACGGTGACTAAAATTATCCTTTGGGATACACCGCAGGCACGAAGTTGAATTGAGAAAGATCCGGAGGTTCATAATCCCCCGCTTTCTGGCGAGGGGGTAGCTCGATCGGTTTCGGCGTGAGGTCCTTGTACGGGATCTGGCTCAGCAGGTGGGCAATGACATTCAATCGGGCATGCCGCTTGATGTTCGCGTCCACAACATACCAGGGTGCATGAGCCGTGCTGGTATGCTGGAGCATAGCATCGCGCGCTCGGGAGTAGTCCACCCAGCGAGTGCGCGCCTCCAGGTCCCAAGGGCTCAGCTTCCAGCGTCGTCGTGGATCGTGGATGCGCTGCTCGAAGCGTTCCTCCTGGATTTCATCACGAATGTGCATCCAGTATTTGATCAAGATGAGTCCAGATCGGGTCAGCGCCAGCTCGAAGTCGTTCACCGTGCTCATGAATTCGGTGTATTCCTCATCGGTGCAGAAACCCATCACTCTCTCCACGCCGGCCCGGTTGTACCAGCTGCGGTCGAACAGCACCATCTCACCCCCAGAAGGCAGGTGGGGAATGTAGCGCTGGAAAAACCATTGCGTCTTTTGCTTCTCCGTCGGTGTTGGGGTGGCCACGACGCGAGCGACGCGCGGGCTGAGCCGATAGGTGATGCGTTTAATCACCCCGCCTTTGCCGGCCGAATCGCGTCCCTCAAAGATCACGGCAATCTTTGGGCCCGTTTCCTTGATCCATCCCTGGAGCTTCACGAGCTCGATCTCCAGTTTGGCCAATTCCTTCTCATAGACTTTGCGTTTCATCTTTTTAGGTTTATTACTCTCTTCATTCGCCATCTCCATCCTCCTATTTGTATTTGATCCTGAGCGTGCTTAGATCAATCGATTATATGGGAATAATATCAAAACTCCATTCGTGGAATTATCCAGGCTACTTATTCCTTTTCGCTATTAT
>Ga0255055_10001360_pt1 | contig 18075 bp, 15 predicted proteins | sample JV7_2_27_MG_FD_188633 | JGI IMG/M metagenome (GOLD analysis project Ga0255055, IMG submission 188633) | Seawater microbial communities from Jervis Inlet, British Columbia, Canada - JV7_2_27 | ecosystem: Environmental > Aquatic > Marine > Inlet | place: Canada: British Columbia | collected... | reverse complement strand
GTTCTACGCAGTCGACGCGGGCGGTGGATCAGCATTTCTCGTGTCTCCAATACGTTCATGTTGTCTCGACCTCTCGCTCAATCTCAAAGGCATCGAGCGCGCTGATGAGTCCTTCGATCGTGTACGCCTGCGGCATGATGTCCACCCGAAGACCGTGGTCCGAGGCCGTCGCTGCCGTGATTGGCCCGATGCAGGCGATCAGTGGATCCCCGGGAAGCCTATGTGCGGTAAAACCCCTCTCGCCCAGCATGCGAACGAAATGCGCCACGGTTGAGGAGCTGGTGAAGATGACAATGTCCACTCCGGCTTCGATCGGCTCCCATGCCTCGGGCTCGATCCCGGCCGGGAGCGTTAGATAGGCACTGACATCATCGGCCAAACCCCCGGCTGCCCGGATCGCCTGAGGCAGAGCAGTCCGGGCGATGTCAGCCCGCAACAATAGGATACGTTTACCCCGCACGTCCCCTAACCCAGGCAGGATCGCCTCGGCAATGTATTCATTCGGGACGAAATCGGGAGTGACACCGCTCTGCTCGAGTGCAGATGCCGTCTTAGGCCCGATGGCCGCCACTTGTACACCTTCTAACAATGGCCGGATGCCTAGGGCTTCGAAGCGCTCCCACACGGCTTTCACACCATTGACGCTGGTCAGCACCAACCAGTCGTAGGTTTGCACTTGCCGCAACGCCTGATCGAGCTGGGTGAAATCCTCCAGTGGTGCAATCTCGATCACCGGAGTGCAGATCGGCTGGCCACCCCGCTCCTGGATCATCTCCACCATTGTTGTGGCCTGATGCCGTGGGCGTGTGATTACGACGCGCTTGTCAAATAAGCTGGCCATGCAATACCTCTCCCGCACCTTGCGCCAGCGCTTCTCGGGCGAGTGCGGCGCCTAGCGCGCCGGGATCGGACCCGGAACCTGCTACCCTGATCACGCGTTTTCCATCCGGGGAAACCACCACACCCTGCATGGAAATCTCACCCTGTAAATGCTCTGCCAGTGCACCAACAGGCAAGGAGCAACCCCCGCCGAGCGCCTGGAGGAAGCACCTCTCAGCTTCGACCTCCACCCGGGTCAGGGGGTCATCCAGGCTGACCAGGAGCTTAAGGGTCTCTTGATCTCCCTTGCGGCATTGCGCGGCCAACGCGCCCTGTCCGGGCGCGGGCAGCATGATCTCGTAGGGCAGAATCTGTGTGATATGCGCCTCCAGACCCAGGCGCACAAGGCCCGCATGCGCTAGAAGAATGGCATCGTACTGCCCATCTTCCAGTTTCTTCAGGCGGGTCTGGACATTACCCCTCAGCGACTTCACCACCAGGTCAGGTCTGCTTGCCAGCAGTTGCCCTTGCCGGCGTAGGCTGGAGGTACCCACGACGGCGCCCAGTGGGAGATCCTCCAGTGCTTCGGCGTTGCGAGAAACCAGCACATCATGAGCTGTTGCACGCACGGGAATGAGGCCGATGACAATGCCGGCGGAATCTTCAATCGGCAGGTCTTTGAGCGAATGCACGGCAACGTCCACACGATCCTCTCGTAGAGCAAGTTCGAGCTCCTGGGTGAATAGTCCCTTCCCACCGATCTCCGGCAGGGGGATTTCCAGCACCCGATCACCTTCGGTCTGAATCAAGACCAGCTCGGACTTCAACCCGGGCCATAGCGTCTCCAATGAGCGCTGGATAAAACCCGTCTGCCAGCGGGCAAGCTTGCTGGAGCGGCTGCCAAACTTTATCTGGGGCATGTCTTCTCCCTCCCCTTAGAAGGGTCGGACTCCGGTTCACCATTCAACCCGAAGAGTTCCCGGATGGTCTCCACATAAGGGCCGGCATCATTGTTCTGTGAAGCCTCATGCAGGTTCACGGTCGGTTGGTGCAGAACTTTATTGACAATAGTGTGCGTCAGAGACCGGATGCGCTCCCCCTGTTCCTCCGAGATGTCGCCCATGCCGCGCAGCGTCTTCTCGAGCTCATCCCTGCGGATCGCCTCGGTGTACTCCCGCAATTCCACGATCACTGGGACGACGGCAAGTGAATCCAGGTACCGTTTGAAGGTCGCGTACTCCTGCGCCAGGATCACCTCGACGCCAGGAATCTCACCGCGCCGCGACTCGAGACCTTCATCAAGGTCCTGGTTGAGGGCATCGATGTCATACAGGTGGACATGGGGAAGTTGACCAACCCCGGGTTCGACATCGCGCGGCACAGCGATGTCGATAATCACCAGCGGTTGTTCCGGGCGGGAACACATCGCATTAGATACCATTTCGGTGTGGACCAGGTAATGAGGGGCGCTCGAGGATGTAATAAGAACACTCGCCTCACCCAGCACTCCGCTCAGCGCATCGTATGTGCTGGCCTCACCTTGCCAGCGATCGGCCAGCTTGCAGGCACTCGCCAGAGTCCGGCTCATGACATGAAGATGGCGGGCACCGCGCTTGCGCAGCGCGCTTACAGCAAGATCGGCCATTTCACCAGCGCCCAACAGGACAATGCGAATGTCACTCAAATCCGGGAAGTAGCGGCTAATCAATCGCGCCGCAACAGCCGGAATCGAGGTAGCGTGTCGGCCAATCTGCGTTTCGGTCCGCACCCGCTTCCCGGCATGGATGCTGATCTGGAATAAGCGGGACAGAATCTTACCTACCGTCCCGGCGCTCAAAGCCTTCTCATAAGCATCGGTCACCTGCCCCAGGATCTGGGGCTCACCCAGCACCATCGAATCCAAGCCCGCACTCACCCTCAGTAAATGGCTGGCCACTTGCAGACCGGTGAGGGTATACATCGAGCGTTCCACTTCCTCCTGCCCTATGGCGCTGTTTTGCTGGATCAATTGTTCCAACGTCTCAAAAGCTGGTTCATCTGATACGGCGTAGATCTCCACACGATTGCAGGTGGACAGGACGACGGTTTCACTCAGCGGTGTCGCTCCCGGTAGCTCAGAGGCCTGCTCGTGCAGACGATGCTCGAGATTGCTGAGCTTTTCGCGCAAACTCACCTCTGCTGTCTTGTGGCTCAGGCCTATACATTGGATCTGCATCGGCAAACCTCTACACCCTATGTCCAATTTTCCTCACCAGCATGTTTTCATCGTGCTGCTCATCCTGCAGATATGGATGAATTATTTCAGCTAACATTTCAATGTGTTCCCGGCGGGTATTTAACGCCGGGATATAGTGGAAATCTTCCCCGCCAGAATCCAGGTAGATGCCACACGCTTCGACCGCGATCTCGTGCAGCGTTTCCAGGCAATCAACGGCAAAGCCCGGACAGATCACATCTACGCGCCCCCCGCGTTCCTGGCCCCACTGCGCTAAGAGCGCATCGGTGTAGGGTTGAGTCCATGCCTCTGGCCCGTATCGGGATTGAAAGGACGACTCAATCAGCAGCTCCTGCTGACCCAGCTGCTCAACGATGTGCTCGGTGGTTTCCTTACAGTGTGCGGGGTAGGGATCACCCGCAGCAACGTAACTGAGGGGAATCCCGTGATTGGAAATGAGCAGGCGGTCTGGTTTTCCATGAACCTGCCAATACGCCTTGATGCTCTGCGTGATGGCGTGGATGTAGGCTGGCTGCAGGTGGTACCCACGGACTGTCTCCACTTCCGGCACCTGCCGCCAGCGGCGCAACTCCTCGAAAACAGCGTCGTAAACCGAGGCGACGGTTACATGTGAGTATTGGGGGAAGAGCGGCAGGATGATCAAGCGTTGCGCTCCCCGATCGCGCAGCGCTCTCAAGCCATCCTTGATCGCTGGATGGCCATAGCGCATACCAACTGCGACCCCTGCATGCATCCCATACTCTTCCTGCAGCTTGCGCTCCAGACCCTCAGCCAGCGCGAGGCTGTCTCTAAGCTGGGGCGAACCGCCCTCCGTCCAGATTTCCTTATACTTGGAAACCAACCGCCCAGGACGAACACGCAGGATGATCAAGTGAAGCAGGGGCAGCCAGAGCCAGCGCGGCCAGCGGATTACCCGGCGATCCGAGAGGAATTGTCGAAGGTATTTGCGGATTTCACGGGGTTCAAGAGTCGCCGGTGTTCCGATGTTAACAATCAGAATGCCTGTCGATAAGGGATGGGGCTGGAAGGTGTCTGTAGGAGAGATGAAGGTCATAAGAAATCATTTGTGATCTTGATGTCCACAAGTGTAGGGTCATTCATCCATACTGTTAAGTTAGGTATGGTTAGTTTTTGATTAATCTCTAGTGAGAAATTAATCACAATCAATTTCACCTTTGGACTTCCTTGGAGAGTCGTTGCGAAACAGAAATAATAGGGGACGGGCTATCTCGAGGGGCAAGTAACCTGATTGCCAAGTGGAGGGTATTGCTTGAATACTTCAGTCCAATATGAAAATAGGGAATCTAGGATCTAATGGACATCTAAATCTTCCGCGTGAATAGCCGGATCAAAAGGGTTACATGGGGGCCAGCCACGTTGAGCCAATATCGGTAGCTTACCTCAATATGGATAGTTCTTAATTGCTCGGAAAATGGAAAGGGGCCATCCACACTGGATAGCCCCATGGCTTCAGATCGTCAAACGGATCAGGGTCTCGACGGCGGAATGATGTTCTCGGGTGGTCCTCCATCATCAGGTAAACCAAGCCATTCCGGTGGGCCAACACCCTCGGGCGGGCCCGCATCTTCGGGCGGTCCGGCCCCTTCCGGAGGTCCTGCATCCTCGGGACGTCCGGGCGGGTGGGCATCGCTCTCCCGGCCAATCAGCTCCATGTCGATCCAGATCTGCCCCCACCCTTCTCCAGCGGACCTTCGAGCAAGCAGTTCGCCGGGATCACTACCGGACGCTTGTGAAGTTTGCAGCGCAAGCATGATCTGGCCAAACCCGAACCCGTCCTCACAGAACCAGGCTAAAACCTGCTCTTCTTCAACACCGTAGGTCTCAGCGATGGCAGCTGCGACAGGATGCTGCTCTTCGGTCCCGGGCTGACAGAAATAGTTGATCTCGTCATCATCAATTGCTACTTCAATCTTCACACTTACAGCGAGCACCGTACCATCCTCATCCAGGGTGCCCTTGACCTCAACCTCATCTCCCACTTGTAAGCTCGTCAGATCAAAATCTTCTGGCGACACAACGGTGTAGATCTCACCTTCCTCGGTTTCAACTGTGAAGGTCCCTGCCTCAAGATCTATAGAAGTGACCGTCCCGGTGAATTCTACGTCAGTTGGATCATCCTCATCCGGCGCTTCGATCACCACGCTTGCAGCGAGCACCACACCTTCATCATCCAGGGTGCCCTCGACCTCAACCTCATCTCCCACTTGCAAGCTCGTCAGATCAAAATCTTCTGGCGGCACAATGATGAAGCCCCCCCCCTCTTCGGTCTCAACCGTGAAGGTCCCTGCTCCAGGATCTATCGAAATGACCGTCCCGATAAAATCCACCTCCGTTAGATCTTCTTCTTGAGCCAATGCGCCCGGCGCGATGAGCAAGGCTAAAACCAGCGCCAAATGTAGGGCAATTACCATCTTTTTCATCGAATCCTCCTTTTATTTATTCGTCTCATTTTTTTATACTATCCATAGCGCAATGTATCCTGTCCGGGTTCAGGGCGCCGTGATGCCCACCTCATCCCAAATCTGATCCCAACTCTTACCTTGCCATCTTTCATCAAGCAGCCTTTCCAATTCGACATCGGCCAGTGTTTGGGTTTGCAGCGCGAGGAGAATATCCTCGAATGTATGACCGCCGCAAAACCATCCCATCACGTCCTCATACGCTACATCATAGGTCCCGGCGATTTCTGCACCGATGGGATGAGGATCTAGATCGGTACAGGACTGATCGACAAGTGACGGGCTTTCTTCCGGAATGTGCGTGCTCTGCTCAAGTGGACTCGTATTTGGTTGATCGCCAGGTATTCCATATTCGACTGTGCTAACACTGCAATTCGCGATCGTTATTGCCACCAAAAGCCCGGCACCACACCGTAGTGATTGCGCTAACGTCATCTCTGAATCTCACTTTCTTCACAGCTTCATCGTGTTGCAGCCTTGTATACGAAGGGATGCCACCTTTGTTACATGGTACACAAGTCATTATCACAGTCTATTGAGGACGCCGATCCAATATTGAGCCGTATAAATTGGTCAGTCAACAGAAACGCAATATTGGAGATCGCGCGTTTTGAGATCCGCAGTACATCAATTAATATTAGTGTCCCACCTGAAGCGACGGACCTTGCACATTCGAATTAGACGCCACCACCTTTTTCGTGGACGCACCACCTACTTCTGCTATACATGAAGTTGTTATTCCCGTAAAGGCTTTTTATGAGAGTGGGGAACTTTTTGATGCAACCCGAGGCTAAAATGCAGGCTGCAAACGATCGGGCTACCTATGGTCTACCTGCGGGAAGTCCGCTAGGCGGACCAATGGGAATACCCTCGGGGAAGAGATCGGAGAGAATTTGTCTGCTGGTATCAAAAGCGTTTAATGCTTGTTCGATAAAGGGTCTCGATTCATCTGGAACCTGATCCACAAGTTGGAGCAAGATCTCAGCATGGATCGAAAGCGCTGAATCGAATTGCGCAGTAATGGACTTAGCCTGAGCCTCGTCATGTTGTGCCAGGGCGGACAAATCCGAAGCCAGTGCTTCAAGATCGTGCTTGTAACTCAAGATTGCAGCCTGACCTGCCTCGATCCGACTGGCTGTGAAGTGATCCTGAACTTCAGCTAGCAAACGATCAAGCGCCGAGATTCGCTGATCTATGTCAGTAGCCAGGGATGAAACGGCATCACTGGGTGCCGATTCTGGGGGTGTTCCAGCCTCACTGTCTAGCAAACCTTCAGGCAACTTCAGCGATGGACCACCGGGGGATATCTCAGGCCGCCCCTCTGGAAATCCTTCCGAGAAGATCGACTCGATCGTATGTTTACCCACCTGTGAACTCACAATAGCCTGATCGAAATAGCTTTGTAATGACTGTGGCACTTTGGCCCTGATCTCGCCAATCACTTGGGAATGGGTAGATAGGGCTGCATGAAGTACCTGTGCAAGTGCCTGCGCTCTGCTCTCCTCCCCGCTTGAGGCAAGCGAAGCTAATTCATTGGCAACCTGGCTGATATTGAAGTTATAACCATCCACGGCTTGTTGTAGATCTGTCCCAGAGGCACCGGAAACAGATATTGTCTCAATTTCGACCAGCCGCTCTTCTGCAAACGCCAACGCCAACGCTGCCCTCTCTTCCGGTGAAGATGTTAATTCCAGGTGCAGCGCTTCCAACTTGAGATCGATACCATACAGCACATCGCCCGGTGAAGAACCATCTGCTGCATAAGCAATCCCAGCGCCCCCGGCTCCCAAGGTCATCAGAACCAATGCGGTTATCAAAACCCATGATAATTTTGGTTTCATTCGGCTTCTGAAGATGTTGCGTTCCTCAATATAGGTGCGAATTCGGTCACGCACATTCACACCTGCTGCACGCCTCGGCTGAAGCTTGGCTTGCAGGCGGTTCTTTGCCTGGGCTTGAAACGCAGATGAAGGTTGGACATCTGAACAAGCTGTTAAACGAGAAGCGAGCCGCAACAGCTCCTCCAGCTCATGCCGATACTGCGGATAGAGATCTAGGCACTGCTCGAGGTTCTTATTTTCCCGCTCCATCTCTTCCAGACTATGAGCGAGGGCTGCATCTAGTGATTTTTTCATGAATCCTTCTTTGCAGCTTGGCCCAGTGATCTCCTGAGTGCTTCCAAGGCTCGGTGCTGCAGGACACGCACGGCTCCTTCGCTGCGGCCCATGATCCGGGCTGTTTCAGCATGGCTGAGCTCGCTGATGAATCTCAAGCTCACTACTTCCTGGTACTCCGGCTTGATGTGGCTGATAGCTTTGGCAAGCATCCGGCTCTCCTCATCGTCGATTAACCGATGTTCGGGGTCGGGCTGCCTGTCATGGAGCGTGAAGTCATCGAGCCGGTCGACCGGTTTTTGGGTGCGATAACGGTCCACCAGTAGGTTATGAGCTACCCGGTATAACCAGGAGCGGAACGAGATACGATCAGGTTGGAATCGATCCAGGCTTTCCCAGACTCGTAGGAAGACAGTCCCGGTCAAGTCCTCCGACACTCGTGCGTCGCCTAAACGGAAATATATATACCGATAAATGTCAGTCATGTACCGCTCATATAATGCACCAAAGGCATCGGTATCCCCGGCAATAGCCCGCCGGATGAGTTCGGAATCGCTGGGGTTGATATCAACCATCGCTCTCTTTATCTCTTATATACGTAGTGATGCCTGTAGTGTTACACCTGCTGGGCGGCACCGGCTCGACTTATGCGGTTGGTTGAACATGGCGGCGTGATGTGGCTAATGATTCTTTGCCATAATGTATCAATTCGTAGAACCAACTCATTTGTGCAACCCTAAATTCGAATTAGATTAGCACCCAAATGGGTCTGACCGCTTACTTGTTCAGAATTCCACTCCTAAGGGGATGCTTTTCGGATTCGCCATTCTTAAGCTATGCACAGTCTTTTATAAATACCAGGGGATGCAACTTTCGGGCTGCATCCCCTGGTTCAGTTTTTCGTGCAGTGTTTCCGGCTACGGCTTCAGGATGGTGATACTACTGCCGTCGCTGTCGTCATCCGGGTCGTGGTTGTCGACTGGTTGATAAGTTAGATCTGCATGGCTAACACCGTCCACCGTAAAGGCGACGCTGCCGTACCGCTTGAGGATATTTCCTACGGACACTGTACACGTGCCGTCGGTGGCAGTTTCGCACCAAGGCGTCCCGGAAGCACCGCCGCTCCAGTTGCCAATCACCGTGGCACCGACCAATGGGTAATGGCTGGCGTCGTGCACCATGATGGTGACGGTAGCGCTCCAGGTCCTGCCCTGATCGGTGGTAGTCCCGTCCAGGTCTCCCACATGCATAGTGGTAGCCACAGGGTTGTTCACGGTAACCGTTACGGATTCGGAAGTAGCAACGTTGCCCGCCACATCCGCGGCGGTGGCTGTGAGGGTGTAGCTGCCATTGGCCACTGTGGTGGTGTCCCAGGAGATGAACCAGCCGTCGGAGCCATCGGTGTCTACCCCGATGCTGACGCCTTCCACGAAGAACTCCACCTGAGCCACCCCGCTAGTGGCATCGTTGGCGTCGGCGGCGACTTCAATGGTGCCGGAGACGGTAGCCTCGTCAGAGGGGCTGGTGATGCTCACCGTGGGAGGAGTGTTGTCCACGGTGATGCTGATACTGTCAATGGCCGTCTGTCCGATGGTGTCGGTGGCAGTGGCGGTCACCGTATAGCCGCCGTCGGTCACGGTGGTGGTGTCCCACGAGACGGCGTAGGGGGCGGTGGAGTCCACGCCGATGCTGACACCATCCTCGAAGAACTCCACCTGGGTGACCCCCTTATCGTCGGTAGCGTCGGCGGCGACTTCAATGATGCCGGAGACGGTGCTGCCGTCCGCCGGGTTAACGATGCTGGCAGTGGGCGGATCGTCCAAGTTGTCTACGGTGACAGTGATCTGGGCGGCGTTGGTGGTGTTGCCGGCTCTGTCGGTGGCGCGGGCGTCTACGGCGTGGCTGCCGTCGGCAACAGCGGTAGTGTCCCATTCCAGCTCATAGTAGCTGCTGCTGGAGTTGTAGGTCGCCGCCTGCCAGATGACGCCGCCATCAATTGAGGCTTCGACGGCCAGCGTGCCGGTTGTGTCTTCAGTGTCGGTGGCGTCCACCTGAATAGTGATACTGCCGGAGACGGTGGCGCCATCGGCCGGGCTGGTAATGGACACTGTGGGCGGGGTATCGGGCGGCGTCTCCACGGTCACGACCACCGTATCGGTGGCTGTGTCTCCTCCATTGTCTGTCACCGTGAGGGTCACGGTGTGCGTGCCGACACTGAAGTTCGGATTGATGATCGCGGTATTGCCCAGGACTGTGTCGCCTTCTTTCCATTCGTAAGAGTCGATGGTCCCATCGGGATCATAAGAACGGCCTGCGGATACCAGCGCCACCGCTGAGATTGCCCAACTTTCTTCCATTTCCAAATCCCATGACATCGTAACGGTGGTTGCCCCAGGTTCACTGCTGGCCGCTCCTACACCAGCAGTCCCGACTTGATTCCAACGCTCGGTCTGACCCGGTCCAACAGTGACAGTAGCTCCAGCATTCTGAGTGCCCACCACATCAACCACAACCTCCCCGCTGGCACTGTAAACGTCAACACTAGCTATGGAGCCCAGTCCCGTCGCGCCAGCGTCGTTTCCCAGAGCCGCCGTCTGCTCGACACCTGTCCAGGTGGTGGCGCCGGCCTCGATCGTAGTGATGCTGTCCACAGCCAGATCAACGTTGTGCGTACCTTCGGGAGGGGCGATGAGATACCACAGCTCGCTCCGAACATCTTCACCTGGGTTGTCGTTCCTGATTTTGGTGAGGCTAGTGCCGTCGTAGGTTAGCGAAATGACAGACCTGTTGCTTCTGGTTGTCACCCCAACAATCATTATTCGGTCAGAGCCCGAAGAGGTGTGGCTCCAAGAGAGCGTCTTCGAATCCGTGGCGGTACTTGCAGAAGATGCCGCGTCGAAGGCGATTGGACCACCTCCGGAGGCATCTAAGGTCACAGTTTCGAACCCGTCTCCATCATCATCGACAACGGTCTGATCGGAGCCAGCGTCGGCTACTGGTGCTTGATTGGGGTTCACTGTCACTATCACATCATCTGTATCAGTGACACCCTCATTGTCAGTCACGGTCAGGGTGATGGTGTGAGTCCCAACAGCAAAACTGTAGGAGAAAGATTCCACAATGCTCAGTACCGTCCCATTTTCCGCCCACTTATAGGCAGTTATGCTGCCGTCGGGGTCGTAAGAAGCGGTCCCGTCCAGGTGTACAGCCTCTTCCCCATTACCATCTGAATCACTGACCGTCTGGTCTGGACCGGCATCAGCTACTGGCGGCAGGTTGCCTGCTGGAGGCGCTGCCTCATCAGCGTCCACCAGGCCATAACCGTAGAAATTATCTTTTCCTGCGGCACCGAGATCATCAGAGGTATCCTGAAGCTGAGTTCGCACATCGTCATTGATTTTGCCGTCATTGTTGGCGTCGGTTATCCCGCTGGCGATGACCAGAGCTGCGGCCCCAGCCACGTGGGGCGAGGCCATGGAGGTGCCGTTCCCCTCCCCGTATCCTCCGCCAAACAGGGTCGAGTTGATAGCCACGCCGGGCGCCGCCAGCTCAACATCGGGTCCGGTGCTGGAAAACGACGCTCGGTTGTCGTTGATGTCGGTTGCGGCCACCGCAACGCACGAATCATACCTTGCGGGGTAAATCACGTTATCACCCCCGCCCCCTCGGTTGCCGCTGTTACCGGCAGCGCATATGTTAAGAACACCCGCTGCGTCGGCGTTATCGAAGGCCGCTTTGACAGTTTCGCCCGGGTCTCCGGAGCTGCCGTAGCTGTTGTTGGTCACCTGCATCCCGTTAATCACAGCCCACTCGAGGGCAGCAATAACATCGCTAAATGAACCGCCACCGTCGGCTCCCAAAACCTTTAAGGCATAGAGGCTTGCCTCCGGCGATACCCCCACCACGCCTACATCATTGTCCTCAGCGGCGACGGTCCCGGCGACGTGGGTGCCGTGGCCGTAATCATCCATCGGATCATCGTCAACATTAACAAAATCATAGCCACCCTTGTAGTTGTCGTTCAGGTCTTTGTGGTTATAGTCGATTCCGGAGTCGATGATGGCTACCTTCACCCCTGTGCCCTTGTTGTAGCCGTGGACCATACCCGCGCCGATGCGCTTCACGCCCCACGAGTTGTCCAACTCAGCGTCAATGGCCCACACCTCGCCATCAGGTTCAATGCGGGTCACATTGGGATTGGCTAGAAGGCCAGAAATAGCGGCCTCAGGAAGCGTCGCAGCAATGGCCGGCACCAGGTGGTAGGTATATTTTATGGTGCCGCCGGCCCGGTGCACCAGCGCCTGCTCCGCTGGCCCCGGCTGACGCGTGAAGCCGATCAGCACCTTCACTCTCTCCGGCTGCTGTCCCAATGCCGGACCAACAATCAGCCCTGACAGGATAACAACCATGAGGACGAGTGTCGCTATGGCAAAACCCCTCTTTTTCCAAACCATTTCCCTTATCCCCTTTCTGATCAATAGGCACTAACCTGTGCTCAGTTCATGCTTTCCGCAGCTCCAGACGTGTGCATGCCAAATCTCCCTTCTCCGGGATTAGATTTCACGAAACAAGCTGAAGGATTGACTTTACGATGGCGATCGGGCACCAGCGGCCACCAGTCCGCGGGTGAACAGATCCTCGATGCACTCAGCGACTTTTTCCAAGTCATGCTCCACCCCCAGATAGACCTGCGCCCGCACGAATGAATCTATGGTTCCCATGAGACATGCAGCCATGGTGTTAACGTCCATCTCCCGGAACTGGCCAGCAGTGATACCTGCCCGCAGAATGTCTCTGGCCAGTTGGTAGATGGCTTCGATGCCCGAGCTGAGTTGGCGGAGGCTGGCTCCGTTAAGCTGGGTGGATTTGTCCAGATGCAGCCCGGGGTTGAGCATATCAGTGGGGTAGTGCGTCAGGTAGGTGCCAATATAGGCCCGCAGCTTGGCCCAGGGATCGGAGGACGCGGCGACCGCCTCTCGGAGCAGGTCGTAAAAGCCACCCAGGGTGAGGGCGTCCTCCACGACGGCCTCGAAGAGACCCTCTTTGCTGCCAAAGTGATAGTAAATCACGGGTGCAGTCACACCAGCCTCTTGACAGATCTCCCGCACCGTAGTGCTGGCGAAACCGTTGCTGGTGAAGAGATTCCTCGCTGCCCGTAAGATATCACTCCGGGCTGTATGCTCCTCCATGATGCAGCCTTTATCTAACGATAGTTATATTAGACAAAAGAATCCCATTGGTGTCAAGTTCCGTCTAAATGAAGCCTGAATCCTTGTGTCGCGGCACCAACCTTCGAAAACTTCGAGGAAGATATCCATGAGCTCACAGATATGATTTTTGCCTTTCCTAATGCCGTTCAAAGCTCTACCCAGGATATTTTCCTGACCTCGTTTTTGCCCTAATAACCTACAGAAGGAGGAGGTCATCCTGGTAACCTTATCAAATGAAAGAACCATCACATTACGGTAACAATATCATTTGGCTTGACACGGGGGGCAAGAATTAGTATTAAACCGGCTCCTTTCTCACGGAGCCGGTTTACTTGTATGCCCTTCAGTCGAAATCTGTAGTTGGCGTGATCGTCGGCGTGTTTGTGGCCGTTGAAGTTGGAGCCGTTGGCGTCGGTGATGGTGGGCTCGTCGCCGTCGGAGTAGGCGTGATCGTCCGTGTCGGTGTGCTTGTCGGCGTGAGTGTGATCGTTGGTGTGCTAGTCGGAAGCGGCGTATTGGTCGGTGTTGACGATTGTGTCGGAGTCGGCTTATATCCTACGTACTCTCCGGAAAGTACCGATCCGGATTGTACGATGAGTTTTTCTGCTCCTATTGGGTTTCAGATGCTTGACTGTTCATGGGGGAGTTGCCAAAAAGTCAAACCTCAATAATTGTTGTGCGGGGAGTTTTGAGGGGTGAAATTTCAGTCTTTAGAGCCCGAGAAGATCAGTGTAAAGTGATCTAGGCGATGTCAGGTGCTCACAAAATCGAACAGCTCCTTTCGCAGACCTGGATTGCGAAGGCGGCCCAGAGCCTGGGCCTCGATCTGTCGAACGCGCTCGCGTGTGATCCCCATCTTTTCGCCGAGCTCCCTCAGCGTATGTGCCTTGCCGGCTTCAAGACCGTAGCGCAATCGAAGCACGAGCGCCTCGCGGTGGGGTAAAGTCCCTAAAAGTTCATGAACTCGCTCCTCCAGGATCTCCTGATCGGCGATCTCTTCTAGTGTGGGTGATTCCTGATCTTCGATGAAGTCCACAATGTCGACGCCCCAATCCTGCCCAGCCGGTTTTTCTAACGAGAGTGGGCGTTGTGCCACTCGAAGCATGTAATCAACATCATGAGGGGAAACTCCCAGGCAATCCGCGATCTCTTCCCGACCCGGTTCATGCCCCAATTCCTGTGTCAACACATGTCGACTGCGCATCATGCGGTTGATACGCTCGACCATATGGACTGGGATACGGATGGTGCGACCGGTGTCTGCGACCAACCTTGTCACCGCCTGTCGAATCCACCAATGGGCGTAGGTAGAGAACTTATGCCCGCGGCGGTAATCGAATTTCTCAACCGCGCGCATCAACCCTACGTGACCCTCCTGGATCAAATCGAGCAAAGGTACACCGCGACCGATGTATTTCTTGGCCACACTGATTACAAGACGGGAGTTGGCCATAATCAGGTGCTCACGGGCGGCCATGCCCTTTCGAATTAACCTTTCTGTTTTCGCACGCTGTCTCGGAGAGACCGGACCCCTTGCAAGCTCATTGCGTGCTCGGCGGCCTCGTTCTATGCGCTTCGCAAGTTCTATCTCTTCATCGCGCGTAAGCAATGGTTCTCGACCTACATGGCTGAGGTACAAACCTACAGAGTCACCTGAATCAATTGCGTCGGTAGCTCTTACTTCGGCAAGAGTGCGTTCATCTTCTTTCTCTGCCTCAGCTTCCTCGGCAGCAAGGTCGGATTTCTTCTCAGAAGCTTCTTTATCCTCAAGGATTTTAATGCCTGCGTTTAGTAACGTATCGTAGACGCTCTCGATCACGGGGAGGGAGGCTTCGGATTCGGGAAAGTAAGAAGCAATATTATCCAGCGTGATAAACCCCTGTTCCTCACCGATTCGGAACAATTGCTGGATTGAAGCCTGATCTTCTTCTGAAATCGATACCTCTTCAGTCGCCTCGATCACTTTGTTTGTGGGTAATTCGGACTGTTTCATCATGCGCACTTCACTACATCAACAAGATCAACCTCATGAAAGAAGGTATCCGGATTCGTTTATTAGCTCAATGGAAAGGATAATAACTTATGGGCAAGGTAGTTAAATACTATTGGAGTTAAATCGAATCATGCCAAGAAATACCGCTCTCCACCATTTCTATAATACAACATAGATTCAACTACTAAGTGCGACTCTGAGCCAGCAACAGGATTCCAAAACACAGGGATATGATATTGTTTTCCCTGAGGTGTCTCGATCCAAGCCAGCACTTTTCGGATTCGCCTGTCCAGAGCGAAGCGTGGGAAACTCAGGATCCAGAGGTTATTGGTCCGATTCCCAAATGCCCACCCTCCCCCTTCTCGTTCTCCGAGTATCTGGAAAACCTTAAAGAATTCAACCCTATAGACCATTATCCTCGGGGTCTTTAGTCTGAATCCTGAACTACACCCCTTGGAAGCTCACATTAAAGGAAGAAAGCGCCCTCTCGAGCGCTTCGTTCTCAGGTAGCGGGGCTCGGATTCCGTAGCTCCTGGAACATAAGTGGAGGGGGTCCTGTCTAGAACGAAGCGTGGGAAACAAAGGACCTTCAGGTTACACCGTGAGGGGCTGCCCTTTTGGGACAGCCCCTCAACGAGTGGGCGGAACAGGACTCGAACCTGCGACTTCTTCTGTGTAAGAGAAGCGCTCTAACCAACTGAGCTATCCGCCCTGCTCGGATTATAGCGCCCACCACAGGTACGGTCAACGGAAGTGAGATCAATGACGAATTCACAACAGCATTAACCACTCCTGATTACTGCATTGGTTCGGGTTTCAACCACGCCCGAAATGCTGCAACGGGAGGCGGTATAGTTGTTGCCCGTATTGGTCTGTATGCTATAGTAGCGAAACCTCGCTGGAGATCCATTTACTTGTCAAAGTGGACGTTCATCCCCCTACTCCTTCTCATCGTGGGAATTGCATATTGGGAGATATGGGTCTGTGAGGGCGCCCATCTCGGACGCCGGTTCGTCATCTGGCTCTACGACGTCGCCGCTGTTCGCTATGAGCGCATCAAGCAGTTTAACCCGATGTGGGAAAGGCAGTTTCTGGCTGAACCTGTCGCAGAAGTTCTTGGAACCCTTCCGGACGCGTTGGTGCTTGATGTCGGTGCGGGAACCGGGAGGCTCGCACACAGCCTCTTTCAATTACCAAATATCAAGGCGCGCATGATTTGCCTTGAGCCATCGCAAAGCATGCTTGACCGCGGTAAAAATCGTACCCCTTCGGAAAATGCCCATTGGGTCCGCGGCTGGGCAGTCCCGCTCCCCTACCCTGACGAGTGCTTTGACCTCGTATCCTGTTTGGAAATTCTCGAATTCACCCCGCATCCTTTACAGACACTGGAAGAGCTGGCTCGGGTTCTGCGCCCTGGCGGTTGGCTGCTGGTCACGAATCGTGTTGGCAAAGAGGCGCGCTGGATTTTCGGAAAGACCTTCACCCGCGCCCGCTTCCCTGAAATTCTCGCGGGTATGGGTTTTGAGAATGTGGAGGTCTTCCGCTGGCAGGTCACTTACGATCTAGCATGGGCACAGAAGAAAGGCTAAACCTGCGCCGTTAGCAGACTTGGATATAATGGTGTCCATTAATCACGTCTCCCACCAGCACGACGAATCTGAGCTTTGACACTTAAGTAGGAATATCGCATGCGCATCGTCCGTTATCTAAAGAGAAGCGGAGCAAAACCAGCCTGGGGCTGGGTTTCTGAGGACCGTGTCGGCCGGTTGGACGGCTCACCGTTTGGTCCTTATGGGCGAAAAGAGGCTAAGGACCATCTAGAGCGAATCCACCTGCTCCCGCCGGTTGCCCCGGGCAAGATCATATGCGTCGGTCGCAACTATGCCGCACACGCCGCCGAACACGATGCACAGGTGCCCGAGCGCCCTCTGCTCTTCCTGAAACCGCCGACCAGTATAATCGGCCCAGGCCAACCAATCCTGCTCCCTCCACAATCCGAAAACGTTGAACATGAGGCTGAGCTTGCTCTGGTTATAGGACGTGGCGGGCGCTGGATCCGCCCCGAAAACGCTGCCGATCACATCCTCGGCTATACCGCCGCCAACGACGTCACCGCTCGCGATCTGCAACGCATCGATGGACAATGGACACGCGGCAAAGGATTCGATACTTTCTGCCCGATCGGACCGTGGATTGAGACCGAACTCGACCCAGCAGATGCGCTCATTACCTGCTATGTATCCGGGCAGATGCGCCAGATGGGATCTACACGAGACATGATCTTCCCAGCTCTTACTCTCGTAGCATTCATCTCCTCCGTCATGACATTGAACGCCGGAGACGTGATATTGACCGGAACACCTGCCGGCGTGGGACCGCTCCATGAAGGAGATGAAGTTACCGTTGAAGTCGAAGGTGTCGGGCAATTGACGAACCCTGTCCAATTAGAGAAAAGAAAAGTCGAATGAAAATCACTTCTGGAGGTTTGGTATGGGATTAAAGCCAGATCATTGGATCGCGCGCATGGCGCGAGAAGAGCGCATGATTGAACCGTATGAGGAGGGTAAGGCTCGCGAAGGCGTGATCTCCTACGGGGTCTCCTCCTATGGATACGATATCCGCGTCACTGATGAGTTTAAGATCTTCACAAATGTTTACTCCGCAGTCGTAGACCCGAAGAACTTCGATACCGCTTCGATGGTGGACTTTCAGGGAGATGTTTGCATCATCCCGCCGAACTCCTTTGTGCTGGCGCGCACTGTTGAGTACTTCCGCATCCCCCGCGGCGTGCTCACAGTTTGTGTCGGAAAATCGACTTACGCACGCTGCGGGATCATCGTGAACGTCACACCCTTTGAGCCAGAATGGGAGGGCTACGTTACCCTGGAGATCTCCAACACCACTCCGCTTCCAGCGAAGATTTACGCCAACGAAGGCATAGCCCAGGTTCTATTCTTTGAGGGCGATGAGGTATGCAAAGTTTCCTATGCTGATAAGAAAGGCAAATACCAGAAGCAGGATAAGATCATGCTGCCGCGGTTGTAAGGTCTCTAGGTAAATTAAAAATGTATAACCAACCGGCGTCTCATACTGCAGACGCCGGTTCTGCTTTCTCCAAGGTCAAGCCTATGCTTTACTGAATTCCTCGACCGTATTCTCCTCGCGGTATAGAATACAAAAGTAAATATAAAGGATTCCTAAGGAGCCTGGACATGATCATCGT
>Ga0255055_10001359_pt1 | contig 18087 bp, 15 predicted proteins | sample JV7_2_27_MG_FD_188633 | JGI IMG/M metagenome (GOLD analysis project Ga0255055, IMG submission 188633) | Seawater microbial communities from Jervis Inlet, British Columbia, Canada - JV7_2_27 | ecosystem: Environmental > Aquatic > Marine > Inlet | place: Canada: British Columbia | collected... | reverse complement strand
CGCCTTAAATTAATTTCCATCCGGAAATGGCCCTTTTTCCGATGAGCTGCGTTCTCCGCGGGTTTTCCGCCTGCGACGTACTCGATGTACGCCTCGGCGGAAACCCTTGTGCGGCCTTGCTCATCGAAAAAACTGCTCATTTCCAAATTGGAAACTGATTAGTGCTATCCTTTGAAACAATATCATTTTCGGATGGGCACCAATTAATTTATTGCTTTATTCCACCCCACTTCCGCCTGCTTTTGTATCAAAATGAAAGTAAAATCAACAAATTGGCTTAAAGATATCTCTATTTCTGCCGATAGTCTAACATGAAACCCTTTAAGCTGGAAACGGACAGGATGATGGAAAATGAGTGAAAATGATAACCTCACAAAAGTAGAATCTGATGACACCATGGCGCCTGCTCGCGCCGAGACTTCGAGCAAAGATGAAGACCCGGATTTTGCCGAGGAAAAAAAAGATGATACTGCGGATGACAACGCGAGCAAAGATCAGTTTGAACAACAGCCAGACGACGCTGAAGAGGAAACCGAAGACCTGCCCGGATTAGAAGGGGAAATTAAACCCAAGAAAAAGATACCACGGGTTAAAGCTGCGTTGATGGTAATTATGGTGGCGGCTGTTTTCTCCGGGTTTTTTATATTTGACAATAAGTCAAAGACAAAATCAAAAGAAGTTGAAAATGCTGTTGCATCTAAAGCGGGTCAGAAGAAAACAAAACCGACCATTCAGCCGGATGATCCGAACTATATTTACTATGCCAAAATCGACGAAATCAGCACGCTCAGGGAAACATTGCTGCACAAAAAAGAAGAGATTTTGGAGCTAAAAAAACACTATCAGGAAGGCATTGAGGAACTGGAAAATGAAATTTTGGATGAACTGCGGCGCCCGGATATCGTCCCTTTTTTACAGGCTATTGAAAATAAGCGCATTGAATTTGGACTTCGAACAATTCAGCGGCGACAGGCCTATATTCGGCAGCTTGACCGGCCATCAGGATGGGTTTTTCAAGCCTGTGAAGAGCTGCTGTATATTAAACGAAGGGCACTGATGGACATCCAGGTGGCTGAGGTTGCCAGCGGAATTGATATGAACATACATGTGCGGCACATGAACACCGCCTTGAATAAATACCGTCCTGCTGCTGATAAACTCGCTATCGATATGACAGATGCGCAGCCGGAATCTTTAGAAGCCATATGGCAACGGATTCAAAATAAGAGCCTGGAGCATTCATCTCAACTGTCCCATTCTAAGAACCAGATTATATCCGAACAAATTTGTACTGGAAATTTTGGCCGCCTGGCAGAACTTTCTGAAATTTCTGTCGATTCAGCAAAATGCATTGTCGAGATACAAGGTTCTGATCTTTTTCTCAACGGGTTAACTGAAATCGCGCCCAGTGCCGCCCGGCATCTGTTTCAATGGAAAGGAAATTGGATTTGCTTAAACGGCTTTAGAGCCCTATCACCGCGGGTGGCAGCCTATCTATTCGAGTGGGAGGGCAGCTGGATTTCTTTAAACGGCTTAACTGAATTTCCGCCTGAAATCGGCAATTTCCTTCTGCAATGGGGAGGCAGCCAGCTCGAGCTTATGGGTTTGCGTTACACCGATGGTTCTCCCGAAAAAATTGGAATCAAATATTTAGCCCAATGGGAACGATCCGGCGGAAAACTGTTTGTTCCCAAAACAATAAGAAAACAAATTGATGAACTAAATGGGAGTCCCGCTTGAACCGGGATTATAGAGAGATCCAAATGATAAAAAGATTTGTTGAAAACTGTATTCTAGCGGCAATAGTGCTGATGATTTTAAGCAGCCCGGCAACTGCTGGGCGCAGCAAACCTTCGATCCTGGAGCAGAAAATATATGAAATTTCAGCCCTGCAGGTAAGAGTGATCGATAAAATCGATCAGGCCATGGAAATGCAGACCGGTCTGCAGCAGCGGTTGAATGAACTTCGCGATGAAATTAGAACCGAGCAGATCCGTTCCAGTATTGACTCCCATCAAAAAGCACTTCAAAATTTACGTATCCGTTACAATCTTTACTTAATTCAGCATCTAAAAGCTTACCTGAACCGGCTTGACGATCGAATTGCATATTTCCAGACCGGCAAGGCACGGCTGAAATTTTTGATCCATCAGATCAAAGATGACATTGTCATAATCAATACCCTCAAAGATATGGAAATCGAAAAATTGCTCGTCCGTATCGATAGTGTACTGGATGAATATATCCCCGAGACGAAAAAGCAGATTTTTAATGCAGCTGATATCCGCTTTACGCCCATCGAGCGTGTTTGGGATCAAATAAGTATGGAATCAAGCTAAATTAAAATTTTGTCAAAGAAAAATATTCTGGTTTTTTCCCTAATATATTGTTGTATGTCCTTCCCTACCTGAGACCAGCTAATCCCAATAGGATCTGCTCCGAGAAACTTGCCCTCACTTCAGCCCAGCCTCGCGCAGGGCCTCGATGTCCATATCCCTCCATTTAGCCTGCTTCCTGTACACTTCCAAAGAAAATTCGGGAAAGAGCCTCAAAACTTCCGCCACTTCTGACCGGGCTTGCTCTTTCCGGCCTAGGCGGATGTAGGCGATAGCCAGACCCTGGTGCCCCACAATACGATGTGGCTCCCGAACAACCAACACCTTGTATGCCTCGACCGCCTTCGAATACTCTTCCATATGCAAATAGATGCTGCCCAATAATTCCAGGTAAAAGGAAGGATAATAAGGATCGAGGCGCATGGCTTTCCTCAGCAGCGGGAGCGCCTCCTTATGCCTCCCGGTGCTGTGCAAGTACATCGCCAGCATCAAGTGAGGTTCAGCCTGGTTGGGACCGAGGACAACGGACTTCTCCCCCTCAGCAATGGCTTGGTCAAACCGCCCTTGCCGCAAGTAGATAGCTCCCCACAGGGCATGGATCATGGGGTCGGAGTCGTCCAGGGCCTGGGCCTTTTTCGCAAGTTCAACAGCTCGCAGGAGAGACTCCTCCCGAGATTCGCTCCATCCATGGTGCGCGTCTTCAAAATGCGTCCAGCCAAGCCATATAAACACCGGGGCATACTCCGGGGCCAGACCTTCCGCTCGCTCCAAAAACTCCCTGGCCTTGGCATTATCAGCCTTTGTATGTCGCATCATGTGACCGTACCCTCTGGCGTAATAACTCCAAACCTCAAAATTTGGCATCGCCTTGCTGGTCAGCCGGGTTTGCACCCCGACCGATAATTTCACCTGAAGGGCGATCACGATTTTCAGGGTGATTTCGTCCTGCAGAGCAAACAGGTCTTGAAGGCCGCGATCATAACGGTCCGCCCAAAGGTGACGCCCGCTGGCGGCGTCGATCAACTGGGCCGTGATCCGCACCCGGTCTCCGGCCCTTTGAACGCTGCCTTCCAGGATATAACGCACTCCCAGGTCTTCGGCCACCTCCTGGGCCTTGACCGCTTTGCCCTTGTAGGTGAAAGTCGAGTTGCGGGCGATTACGAATATCTCCGGGATATAGGACAGGGCGGTGATGATGTTTTCGGTAATCCCATCAGCGATGTACTCCTGATCAGGATCACCACTCAAGTTGTCAAAGGGGAGCACTGCGATTGAGGGTTCATCAGGCAGAGGATACGCCATCTTCTCTACAGAGACCGGCTCTTCGGTTGGACGCCGCATGTAAAATTGCCAGATTCCCAGAGCAACAGCCACGACAATAACCGCAAATGCTCCAGTAAAAATCGCTTTTCGCCGCATGGGTGCTGGTTTTGCCTCCTCCGGCTTTCCTGCCACCGTCACCCTTGGCTCCATTAAAACCCGATAGGCACCTACTGGCTTAGCGATGTTTTTTACCGTTTGATCACCTAAGAACTCATATCCATAAGGCAGCTTACTTTCGATATGATCAAAGGCGGTCTTGGAGATGCAAATTCCTCCCGGCTCAGACAGTCCTTCAAGCCTGGCAGCAATGTTGACGCCATCTCCATAAATCCGATCCTCTTCCTGAATGACATCACCAAGGTTAATACCGATGCGGAACTGCATTCTACGGTTTTCAGGTAATTCGTTGTTGCGTGATTTGATTTCTTTTTGAACGGCTACAGCACACTGTACGGCATCGACCACACTGGCAAACTCAGCAAGCAAATTGTCACCTGGAGAATCCACCACTTTGCCGTTATGCTGCTGAATTAGAGTTGCAAGTACCTCACGGTAGGTTGTTAATGTGCGGACTGTGGCTTCTTCGTCTTCCCCCATGAGACGGCTGTAGCCTTCGACATCGGCACTGAAGATTGCTGTTAGCTTGCGTTTAAAACCTTCTTGAGTCATGGAAGGCTCCATTTTTTAAGGTTTTAGAACGAATATGGAGAGCAATTAACATGTTTAGTAAATTATAAATATCCAAAGGGGCTTAGGCGGTCAAGGATAATCATAGTAAGGATAATACGGGGAAAATTTATTTATGCTAAGAAGACTTGTAAAAATTTGGATAACTTGGGTAACTTAGCGAAACTACTATATTTACAGGATGTTAGCTTGCCAAATCTCAAAAATTAGGCTATGATATATATATTGGTGGTGGGCATCGCAAAGCAGTGTTAACGATGAAATCAAGGTGTGATAAGGCAGGCTTCATGAAGGGATTTATTGTAAGCAGTATTGTTTTAGTGACGGTTTTTATTTTCGGGTCATGTTTAGGTCCAAAAAAGTCGTTGGAAGAAGAAAATGTATTAATTGCACTATCCAATATTCAGCGAAGCCTTGAAAACAACGTTAGTTATGAACAATTTATTGAGTTGTTAAGTCAAACCAAAGTCAAAATTGATATTTTAAAAAGCAACAGCAAAAATAGCCCATGTTTTATGGGCGCTGTCGATAAATGCTATGCGTACTACGCCACCGCCGGAAAGGCATGGAAACAGAAATTGACGACAACAGATGAGGCCAGAAAACAGGATATGGATCTAACCCTATCCGTTTTACAGTCCCGTGCAGCACTTAGCATTCAGATGGCGCATAATTGCTATAAAAATTAATCTGGTTATCCAGAAAGAACAAGTGGTATTGAATGTGGAAGCCGCTCCCACAGAGGGTTTATCTAATGGAACTTGGACTTTCCAGATAAGCAGAAAAATTAAAATGGCACGTGTTTGACAAACGGGGATTAACGCACATCGTTTTAAAGGAGTTTTTTGTCTGTTAAAATTGACATCGATCGTTGGCCGATGGTGGTGGTCTGTGTCAGTGCCTGGGTAAGATGATAGCCGGCTTCGTGGGCGATGTTGGAGTTGATCATCACCATGGCCGTGTTGATACTTTTTTCCACTTCTGTCCAGAGCTCGTTCGGGGCCAATTTCCTGCAAATAAGGATCTCGCTGCCGATCATATTTACAATGGCCGCAATAATTTTTTCAGCACCCGGTTTATCCGCCTCGGGGAGGGCCTTGTATACTTCGACAGCCTGGGATGCCCAAATCAGGCCTGCTTTTATCTTCTCACTCTGGGAAAATGTGGTAATAGCTTCATTGATTTCCATGAGATAGGTTCTATTTCCTGTTGATTATTGAGGCCATATAGCCGGCGCCGAATCCGTTATCAATGTTAACGACGGCAACATTTGAACTGCAGCTGTTCAGCATCGCAAACAGAGCTGCCAGACCGCCCAGGCTGACCCCATAGCCCACACTGGTCGGCACCGCAATCACCGGCCGGCTGACCATGCCCGCGACCACGCTGGGCAAGGCACCCTCCATTCCGGCGATTACAATCAGAACGGATGCTTTCTCAATGATATCTTTGTGACTAAACAGGCGATGAATCCCCGACACGCCGACATCAAAAATGGTTTCTGCGCGGTTGCCCATAGCTTTTGCTGTTAAATAGGCTTCTTTGGCAACCGGTATGTCCGACGTGCCGGCTGTAATAATCGTAATCGTTCCGCGGCCGACGATTCGGGGTTTTTTAAATGTCCACACAATCATTTTGGCATCCGGATGATAAACCGCATCTGGAAAGCGGGAAAGAATCGCATCGGCTTTATTCTGTTTAAGGCGAGTTGCCAAAATGACATTTTCCTGATCTTTCATTTTTTCCATAATGCCGATCACCTGATCTGCGGTTTTACCCTGGCCGAAAATAACTTCCGGAAACCCTTTTCGCAAGGATCGGTGATGATCGACATGTGCATATTCAATATCTTCATAGGCAATATGACGCAACTTCCCTGCAGCATTTTTAACCGATAGTCGGCCTTCCGCCACAGATTTTAATAGCTGATTTAAATCATCATTATTCATATATAATACCGGATTGTGTTCGAATCTATGAGAAGTGCAGGATAAGGAATTTACATAGAGCGCTTGATAGCAAAGCCTATCGTCCCGGATGACGGATGTCCTTATAATGCCGTCTTACTCCTTGATTTCCTGCTCAACGATGTTTGCAGACCCTGGAGAACTCGTTCCACCTGACGGCTTTGGGGCCGCCAGCGGTGCTTGAGCTATTTTTTCCAGGTCCCTTATTTTTCTAAGGATCGAAGACAGGCGCTTATCGAGAGCCTTCTTTGTGAGGTCCAATTCCTTTTGATAACTTTTCTTGGCTTTTAGCAGCTCAAGCTGCAACGTGTCGTTGTCCAATTTTTGATTAGACAGGGCTGACATATCGGATTGAATTTTTGTTAAATTTTGCAATGACTTATCAACGTTTGCCGATATTGTGGTCAGTTTTTGCTGCACATCCGTATCCAGTGACTGGAGCTCGGCTGTTACGGCCTTGAGATCATTGCGCATAGTTGAGATGTCTTTTAGCTCCTTGCGAATAGGGCTCAATGCCGTGTCGATTTTGGCAATGGCATCTTGCTGATCTTTTTTATCCGCTTTGGTTGCGTTTATTTTTGAGACCGTGTTTTCAGCCTTTTTTAGGTTGGCTTTCATGGCCTTGTCCACTTTTTCAAGAGCTGCGAGCTTCTGGACCAGTGATGCTTCGAGTTGGCCGTATTTTGTTGATAACTCATCAAATTTATCTTGCAGCTGGGTGGAGAGATTTTGGATTTCCATGGCCTCGGTATCCTGACTTTGGCTGACCCGGCTGGTAATATCACGGTAAGCAATGTAGAAAACCACCCCGATCAGAACCGGGATGAAAATTGATATAATGGTTACCCGATGGCTTAATTTTTCAACCCGTCGATCTTTGGCTTCATCCTGATAGAGCGTTTGCTCAGACTCAGGTTCATCTTCTCCATTAAATTTAAATTTAGAATATTGTTCGTCATCGATCATGCTTGCTATTCCCTTTTATTCCCATTCGATGGTGCTGGGTGGTTTTGAGCTGATATCATATACCACCCGGTTGACCCCATCGACTTCATTAATTATGCGATTGGAAATTTTCCCGAGCAATTTGTGGGGTAATTTTGCCCAATCCGCTGTCATGGCATCTTTGCTGGTTACCGCCCGGATCGCTACAATATTTTCATAGGTGCGCTGATCACCCATTACCCCCACGCTTTTGAGGGGCAACAAAACAGCAAATGATTGCCATAATCTTTTATAATACCCTGCATCTTTAATCTGTTCAAGTAAAAGCTCATCAACATCCCTCAATATCCGCAGACGCTTTCGGGTGATCGGGCCCAGGATTCTAACTGCCAGGCCCGGACCGGGGAAGGGCTGACGCCAGACCAGATTATCCGGCAGTCCCAGCTCTTTGCCTAGCAGACGAACTTCATCCTTAAACAGGTATCGCAGGGGCTCAATGAGTTTTAATTTCATTTTCCGGGGAAGCCCGCCCACGTTGTGATGCGATTTGATAACAGAAGTTGGACCGCCAAAAGCCGATACCGATTCAATCACATCCGGATACAGTGTGCCCTGGGAAAGAAATTCGGCCCCTTTTATCTTTTTGGCCTCTGCTTCAAAAACTTCCATAAAGAGTCGACCGATGATTTTTCGCTTTTTCTCAGGGTCCGTAACCTTGGTCAGTGCTTTTAAAAATCTGGACCCGGCATTGACAAACCGAATGTTGATATCCAGATGCTGTTTTAAGGTAACTTTTAGCTTAGCGGCTTCTCTTTTTCTCAAAAGACCGTTATCGACAAAAATGCATGTCAGTTGCTTTTGAATGCTTTTGTGCAGGAGTATCGCCGTCACCGATGAATCCACTCCGCCGCTTAATCCAAGAATAACTTTTTTATCACCCACCGTTTGGCGGATGTCTTCAACGGCATCCCTGGCAAATGATTTCATCGTCCAGGAGCGCTTGCATCCACAGACGCTAAATAAAAAATTTTGCAGCATTTTTTTACCCAACAGCGTGTGGGCAACCTCCGGATGGAATTGAACCCCGATCAGAGGTTTGCTTCGATGAGCAGCTGCTGCCACGGCTGTATTTTCGGTGGCTGCAGAAATCGTGAAACCATTCGGCAGCCGCTGAATAGAGTCGCCATGACTCATCCAACATTGGGTCTTTTTATGAATACCCTCAAAAACGCCTGTTTGACGCTTAATATGGAGTTCAGCAAAGCCGTACTCACGTCTGCCAGCCCTTTTAACGATTCCGCCCAGGGCAGACATCATAAAATGCATGCCGTAACAGATACCCAACACGGGAAGGCCCAGTTTAAAAACCGCCGGATCAATTTTGGGGCTGTTCTTTTCGTAAATGCTAGACGGTCCGCCCGATAAAATGATGCCATCTGGATTTAAACGCTTGATCGCATTGGCTTTGATCGTCGGTGGCTCAATTTGACAGTAAACATGATTTTCCCGCACCCGCCGGGCAATCAATTGGTTGTACTGGGATCCAAAGTCGATGATGAGTATCAATGTATTTCCCAAAAAAGCGAAGATTTAATTTATAAATTGCGAATAGCCCTAAGTGTAAATAATTGCGGTAATCGGTTTGCGAATTCAGGGTGAATATGTTAGAGACGGCTCACAATGTCAACCATTTTACAGAAACATGTTAAAGAAAATTGTTCGGATTAAACCCCTAAAACATCCCTCGCGCCGCTAAGGAGGAAAACGAGATATGCTTGAAAGTGGAGACCTGCGAAAAGGGCTGAAGTTTGAAATGGATGGAGAGCCCTATGTGGTTGTGCAATTTGAGTTTGTCAAACCTGGCAAAGGCCAGGCACTTTACAAGTGCAAATTGAAAAACATGGTTACCGGCGCTCAATTTGACAAGACTTTTCGATCCGGAGAAAAATTCAAAGAAGCGAGTCTGGAAGAAGTAGAAATGGAATATTTATATCCAGAGGGTGACCAGCTTTGTTTTATGAATACCAACACCTACGATCAGGAATTTGTTACCGCAGAACAGGTTGGGGAAGCCAAAAATTTTTTAAAAGAAAATACAGTTTGTAACGTTCTATTATTTAAAGGCAGCCCCATCGGGATTTCTCTGCCGTTTTTTATTAATCTGCTGGTTAAAAATACGGATCCTTGGGTTAAAGGGGACACCGCATCCGGGGACTCCAAACCGGCGACTCTGGAGACGGGTTATATTTTAAACGTCCCGCCCTTTATCCAGGAAGGTGAACTGATTCGAATCGATACCCGCACCGGTGAATATGTCGAGCGCGTCAAAGAATGAATCAGAGATAGGTAAATTCTTAAAATCACTTTTTAATTCAGAGCGCCTGGGTTCTCAGGTGGTGTTTCAAAAAATCCTGCCCGCAACCCCACCTGACTGGGCCGAGCCGCAAAAGCCCTGGCCGGATGCTATCCAAGCTGTTCTGAGATCTATTGGAATTAAAAATTTATACCGACATCAGGCCAAAGCGATTGATTCCATCCGCAGCGGCCGTCATGTGATCGTTGCCACCCCGACTGCCAGCGGGAAAACCCTGGTTTATGACCTGCCGGTGCTGGAACATTTTTTGGCCGACCCCGATTTTACCGCCTTATTCATCTTCCCCTTAAAAGCATTAGCTCAAGATCAGCTGCAAACGTTTGAGGCCATGGCTGCACACCTGAAACCTGGCGGGCCCACGGCTGCTATTTATGACGGCGACACATCTGCTTATCGCCGCAAACGCATTCGCGAAGCACCTCCCAACGTGGTCATCACCAATCCGGAAATGGTGCATTTGTCTTTTCTGGCGCACCACCGCAAGTGGGCGTCATTTTTATCCAGACTGCATCTGGTGGTCGTCGATGAAGTACACACCTACCGTGGTGTGATGGGATCCCATGTGGCTCAAATCTTCAGGCGGTTTCATCGCATTTGTCGTCACTACGGGTCGTCGCCAACATTTGTGTTCAGTTCGGCCACGGTTGCAAATCCCGCCCAGTTGACCAGACAGCTCGCCGGTCTGGAGGTAAAAACAATTGATAAAAGCAGTGCTCCGCGGGGCCGCCGGCATCTTGTCTTTTTCAATCCGGTGCTGGGACCGGCCCGAACCGCAATTGTTCTACTAAAGGCCGCATTGGAAAAAGGCCTGAGAACGATCGTCTACACCCAATCCCGCAAATTGACCGAACTCATCGCCATTTGGGCCGGCAACGAATCAGGATCTTTTACAGAGCGCATCAGTGCCTATCGTGCCGGGCTTCTTCCTGAAGAACGCCGTGAAATTGAGGCGCGGCTTGCAAGTGGCGATTTACTGGCGGTTATCACGACCAGTGCGCTGGAGTTAGGTATTGATATCGGGGATCTGGACCTCTGTCTGCTGGTCGGATACCCTGGATCCGTAATTTCGACCTGGCAGCGAGGCGGTCGCGTCGGCCGCAGCGGCCAGGACTCAGCCCTGATCCTCATTGCCGGCCAGGATGCTCTGGATCAATATTTTATGCGCAATCCTCATGATTTTATTGATCGGGAACCGGAATCGGCCGTTGTGAATCCATTTAATTTACAGATTATGGCGCAGCACCTGGAGTGTGCGGCCGCTGAGCTAACTTTAAAAACCGATGAAGCCATACTCTCCGCCAAAAATGCGTCCAAAGCGTTGGCCGATCTGGAAAAAGAAGGTCGTTTATTAAAAAGTGCCGATGGTAGAGAAATTTATGCACGCCGCAAAGCCCCGCATCGGGATGTGGATCTGCGAGGTGCAGGCAATCGATTTCAGATTATCAATACCCAAACCGATATGCTGATCGGCGAAGTCGATGAATATAGAGCATTTCGAGAAACCCACCCGGCGCCGTCTATCTTCATAAAGGGGACAGCTTCGTGGTAGATCGCCTTGATTTGACGACGCGAACCGTAGCCGTGTCCAAAGCGCTGGTGAACTATTATACGCGCGTCAGGGGACATAAACTGACTGAAATTATAAAATCAGAAGACCAAAAATTCATATGGGAAACAAATGTTTATTGGGGAAAAATTAAAGTAACTGATCAAGTTACGGAATATGAACTCTGGCGCGTTCAGTCCAAAACACTGATTGACCGAATTTCCCTGGACCTGCCACCTCAGATTTTTGAAACCGAAGGACTGTGGTATCAAATTCCAGAGTCGATTCAACGCCAATGTGAATCCAACCATTTTGATTTAATGGGTGCCCTGCATGCGATTGAACATGCTGCCATCGGCATCTTTCCGCTTCTGGTAATGGCAGACCACAATGACGTGGGGGGCATGTCCACCAACTTTCATCCCCAGATGGGCACTGCGGTGGTTTTTATTTATGACGGCATCCCCGGAGGAGTTGGTCTGACGCGGCAGGCGTTTGTATACGCTCAGCGCCTTTTTGAATACACCCTTAAGGTCATACGCGATTGTCCCTGTGAATCCGGATGCCCGTCCTGCGTTCAATCGCCTCAATGCGGTTCCGGCAACCGGCCGATGGACAAGAAAGGTGCCATTTTTATTCTTGAGCGCTTAAAAGCGCATGCGGAACGCAAATGCACCGATGAAATAAGCAATCAGGCGTCTGATGCGCAAGCCGGGTTTCAAAAGAAACAACAGAAAACTCCGGTTGGCGCCAGCGTTCAAGTATCTGAAGATCTGCAGTTTGGCGTACTTGATCTGGAGACGCAACGATCGGCGGCGGAAGTCGGTGGGTGGCACCGCGCCGATCGGATGGGGATCAGCTGCGGGGTACTTTATGACTCAAAGGAAGATACATTCATTGAGTATTTAGAAGATCATATCGTGCGGCTAATTGAGGATCTTCAAAAGGTCGATCTCATTGTTGGGTTTAACATCAAACGCTTTGATTATCTGGTGCTGAAAGGATATTCTAAATTTGATTTTTCAACACTGAATACGCTGGATATTCTCGAAGACATTCACAAACATTTAGGGTTTCGGTTATCTCTGGCCCATCTGGCCCAGGAAACTTTGGGTGCAACCAAGCAGGTAGACGGCCTCCAGGCGCTCAAATGGTGGAAAGAGGGACGTATTCGCGATATTGTCGATTATTGTAAAATAGATGTTCAACTCACACGTGATCTTTATCTTTTCGGCAGGCAAAACGGATATCTCATCTTCAGTAATCGGGATCAGAAAAGAGTCCGAATCCCCGTTAATTGGTAAGCAGATTAGCTTCTGTCGAAAAGGGAGTAGTAAAGGTGTCAGGTTTCAAGGTTTCAGAAAACAGAGGGCAGAGGACTGAGTGCTGAGGACTGAGGACTAAGTAAGGTCTTTGCGCGCCGGAAAATAAAAACCGAAAATAGGATTTACATGACTTGACACCCGCTAATCACAGGTTTGCCTATTTCTGTGATTACATAATAGTATCACAACCCAAGTAAGTCTAATTTTTGCACCTGATTATCGTCTATTGATTATTCTTGACCGCCTAATCCTCTTTATATATTAATAAATTCTGCTAATCATATAAATTGTTCTCTCCGCTTTCGTTTTAAAACCTCGAAATGTGAGAAAATGCCATGACGCAAGATGGTTTTAGACGCAAACTCGCTGCAATTTTCAGTGCCGATGTCGAAGGCTATAGCCGCCTCATGGATCAGAATGAAGAGCAGACCATTTGAAGAAAACTCTATCTTAACAAGAGGAGAATCAGTTGTAGATCGGCTTGGTGTAACAAATCGCCAAGCTAATTGCTTCGTTATGGTAGATGCAGATCAGAATAAGTTTTTTTCGTTACTTCAAAAAGAATTAAAAAATTTAAACTAAGAGGTTCGGGCATGATTCATCCGTTTCGCATCGACGTCCCTGACAAGACCCTGGATCGCATCCGCGCCCGAGTCGCGGAATACCCCTGGCACGAGATGCCAGATGATGGTGGTTGGGCTTACGGCACCAATCTTGATTACATGAAGGAGCTTTGCGCATACTGGCGGGATGAATACGATTGGCGCACGCACGAAGCGGCGATCAACCGGTTCTCTCACTACATTGCCCCCGTCGACGGTATTGACCTGCACTTCATTCACGAGAAGGGCAGCGGGCCTGCACCCCTGCCGTTGATCATCAGCCATGGCTGGCCCGGTACGATCGTCGAATTCCTTGACATCATCGAACCGCTGGCCCATCCGGAACGCTTTGGCGGCAGCACGTACGATGCTTTCGATGTCATCGCACCGTCATTGCCCGGGTTTGGATTCTCGGGCCGCCCGCCGCGCCCGATCGGACCACGCAAGATGGCCAGTCTGTTCAACACCTTGATGACCGAGGTGCTGGGATACGACGGCTATCTGGCCCAGGGCGGCGACTGGGGCGGAGCCATTTCGACCTGGCTCGGGTTCGACCACGCACCAGTCTGCCGGGCTATCCACATCAATATCATGACGATGCGGCATCCCGATGGCCCGCAGGGTCCGGAGGAAGAGGCCTGGGCCGCAGAATTCGATCGCAAACAACTTATGGAGAACGGCTACCGGACCCAGCAGGCGACCAAACCGCAGACCTTGAGCTACGCAATGATGGACAGCCCCGTTGGCGTCGCTGCCTGGATCATCGAGAAATTCAACTCGTGGTCGGACACCGATGGCGACAACATCGAGAGCGTGCACACCAAGGACCTGTTGTTGACAAACATCATGGTCTATCTGGTCACCAGGACCTTCAACACCGCATCGTGGATCTACTATGGCCGGCGCGAGGAAGGCGGCCGCCTGCTGTCGCCGGACGGCCACCGTGTCGAGGTCCCGTCAGCCGCGGCCCTGTTCCCGGCCGAACTCCTCTCTTGGCCGCCCCGATCCTACGCAGAGCGCATCTACAACATCGTACGCTGGACCGAGATGCCGCGCGGCGGCCACTTTGCAGCGTTGGAGCAGCCAGCGTTGCTGATTGAGGACATCAGGGCGTTCGCCCGCACCTTGCGTCCCCAATTATTCGATTGAATTTGTGGTAATATCGACTCCATTTAAGCGGAAAACTGATTTAGAAAATCTGCTTGAAGCTTTTCGCAAAGCAGGATTACGCGAACACTCTCCAAAAGAACGATAACAATTTATCGCCAACAAATCATCCATGTCAAAAGTACGGATATCTCTTATGGTATCTGCAATTAATTTGGCCTCTAAAAATTACAGATACTGTAAACATCTATGTAGAATTGACCGATCTTCAAAACTTGTGATATCAGATTACAATATTTGTATTTTTACCAGAGTTGAGGTTACATCTACATACCTGTAGTTTGGGGTAATTTGTGATATTTTAGGATATCACAGGTTTTCAAAAGCGTGGTTTTATACAGATTATCTCAATATATCTCAAATTGACATTGTGTTGAAACAATACCATAAATACGTATAGCCCATCTTAGCTTAAGTGATAAATTTATTGATGTCTGAAGCTGCCGACAAGATAAAAGTCATTCCTTACCAAGAAAGGTATGCCCCGGATTTTATTAGGCTTAACCGTGCATGGCTTGAAGGTTTTGGTTTACTTGAAGACGCTGATGCAAAGCATCTGAACTCTCCACGTAAATCTATTATTGATCACGGGGGGCAGGTCTTTTTTGCCGTTGAAAAAGAGGTTGTGCTTGGAACGTGCGCAGCAATCCGCAAATCCAGCAAATTTATTGAGATTGCAAAACTTGCCGTTGAACCTTCGGCTCAGGGGCGTGGAATAGGGCGGATGCTCACAAAAGCGGTAATTGATTATTCACGAGATGTCGGGGCGCGGAAGGTTTTTTTGGTATCGAGTACAAAGCTGAAATCAGCGCTGCAGCTTTATGAATCCATGGGTTTCGTCCATGCGCCACTGCCAGAGAAACTTGACTATGCTTCAGCAGATGTCTACATGGAACTGATGCTTTCTGACACAATATCGAGCGACTTCTGATTAAGAATATTCGTATATGAGATGATATCACAAGTCTTTCGTTTTGGTGATATTCTCAATATATCGGTAATCTATAATGAATAATTTTTTAAGGTTCAGATATTAAAGGTCAGGATTCGATTTAGGAATATAATAACGATTATGAGTGAGTGGAAACTCAACAATAAATTCAATTTTGAAGGACGGGAAGTTAGGTACGGATTTGAAGGTAGTGGCCCCGCCTTAGTTCTGGTTCACGGAACACCATGGTCATCATTCAATTTGCGTCACTTAATTTCTGGTTTGTCAGACAGTTTTACCGTCTACTATTTCGATTTATTAGGTTATGGTCAATCGGATAAATCAGATGCTGATGTTTCGCTGGGTATACAGAATAAATTGTTAGATGCCCTGCTTAACGAATGGCAGCTAAATACACCTTTCGTCGTTGGTCATGACTTTGGTGGAACCACTGTTCTCAGAAATCATATTTTAAACGATAGAGCTTATAAAAAGATAATTTTAATTGATCCTGTTGCGCTATCTCCGTGGGGTTCTCCATTCTTTAAACATGTCAGAAAATTCGAGGCAGCCTTTGCGGGCGTACCAGATTATATCCATGAAGCCATTGTAAAAGCCTATGTTCAAACCGCTGCATATAAACCTATTAATAATGAAATTTTACATGCGATTGTTCGGCCATGGACAGGAGCCGAAGGGAAAGCGGCATTTTACAGGCAAATTGCTCAGGCTGATTCAAAATATACCGATGAAATACAAGCGAAATATAGCGCTATCAATCAGCCTGTTTTGATTTTATGGGGTGAAGAGGATAAATGGATACCGGTTGAGCAAGCGCATTCCCTTCATCAGCTAATTCCTAATTCTAAATTGGTAACGGTGCCTCAAGCGGGGCATCTTGTTATCGAAGAGCGTCCAGAAATATTAATCAGTGAAATCAAAGATTTTCTGAACCAATCAAAATAAATCTAATATGTCGAGGTAGTGGTCTCAGATAAACCGGGTCTCTGAGTTTTTTATAAGTATGATATCGTCAAAAATGGAGATGATATCACAAATTTCCAGTTTTAGTGATATTCTCAATATACCTGTATTTTTCGATTCAAGAAACGGACCACAACATGTAGTATTTGCTTCTGTCTTTAAATAGAGATCTATTGGCTGTAATCTGAATTGCTCTGGCGGCTCAATGAGAACATTCGATAAAAGTGTAATTTTCTGTTTTCTATTTATGGCGGTAAACATAAGTTGTTCAAGTGTACCCTGTTACCCACCTGCACATTACGCGCCTGAACCAGATGCTCCCTATACAGCTGAAGAGGTAAAGGTACAAACATCAAAAGGACATAATTTAGCTGGTACGCTGACGCTTCCTTCTGATTCAGATCCTCCATATCCAGCGGTTTTGCTGATAACTGGTTCAAGTGATCATAATCGTGATCATCAGGGTAACAGATGGTTACCGTTTGTCTTTTGGAAACCATTCCGACAGATAGCAGACGAAATTTCCCGAAACGGTATTGCTGTTTTACGTATGGATGATCAAGGCATCGGATGCTCAGAGGGCGGTCCATTTGAAAATGTTACCATACAAGAAAGGGCTGATGATAGCCGATCGGGAATCAAATATCTCCGAGGTAGAAAAGACATCGACAAGGAACGGATTGGACTTCTCGGCTTAAGCGAAGGAGGTATTATTGGGCCAATGATCGCAGCCTCTGATCCATCTATTCGTGCGTTAGTGATAATGGCCGGAACAGCGACTAATGGATATAAAATTGAAGAATATCAAAAGCGCCTCAAGATACAGGAACGTTCAGAATTAAGTGATGCCGAAATAGAAAAAGAACTCGCTAAATATATGGAAGGATTAAATCAGTATATTTCCAGAGGAGAAGGTACCCCATGGTTAAGATCTTTTTTAGATTACATGCCGCTACCGGCGGCTCAAAATGTTTCCTGTCCCGTTTTAATACTCCATGGGGATAAGGACGCTCAGGTTCCGGTTGATCATGCGCATCTTTTAGCTAAAGCTATTCGTATCAACGGTAATAAAGACGTGACGGTAAAAATATATTCTAATCATAACCATCTATTTTTAGAAGACTCAGACGGCAGTAGGAGCGGATATAAATATCTGTTATGGCATACAAATAAGCTGCCTGAAGATGTGTTAAAAACAATTGCTGAATGGCTCTCCAAGCACTTAGCTGAGGAATGAATACTGAATTATTCCAGCTGCAATATACCGCCATCAGGGTTGAATCGAATTAATCAAATGGAAAGCGAGAGTAGCGGTTATAATCCACGCTTTTCTTATTTGTATGACAACACAAGATATTGTGGTGATGTAATCTGGCTTGAAACCTGTACTATCTCCAACTTATCAAAGGTTTTTAAAGCCATAAAAAAGTAGTGATATATTCGCATATCTGCACTTTCGGTATTTTTAAGGTATTCTCAATATATCCCCACTTGCAAAAATCCCTATTTTATTGACTAAAACGCAACAGTTTGGGTATAAATGCATATAAACTATCCCTGATTCTCCTTCTCAACCTGACCTGAAGCTGATCCGTAATTTTTAAATTGACTCCTGATTCTCATCAGACACTGCCTATTTCTGATTGATCCACATACTGAGTACCTTAGTTTGAAACCTTAACCATGGAGGTGCCGTTATGGCAGAAGAAGGTTTTAAACGCAAACTCACCGCAATCCTCAGTGCCGATGCAGTTGGGTACAGTCGGCTCATGGCAGAAGATGAAACTTCCACCGTAAAAACCATAGCCACCTACCGTGAAGTTATTGCATCTCTGATCAAACAGCATAGGGGCCGGGTTGTGGATTCTCCCGGAGATAATGTGCTTGCCGAATTTTACAG
>Ga0255055_10001358_pt1 | contig 18095 bp, 14 predicted proteins | sample JV7_2_27_MG_FD_188633 | JGI IMG/M metagenome (GOLD analysis project Ga0255055, IMG submission 188633) | Seawater microbial communities from Jervis Inlet, British Columbia, Canada - JV7_2_27 | ecosystem: Environmental > Aquatic > Marine > Inlet | place: Canada: British Columbia | collected... | reverse complement strand
TGCCGCCGTCGCGGGTGAATGATCTGTGTCTGGTCATTACAACTTTAGGGGAACGTGTGTCGATCTCGTATGACAGCCGTCATACGGAATCCAACTTTCTCGGCTAGATTAGGGCTGTGATCCGGAATCGCGTCCAGTTGATGCTGCTGGCAGCAGCGGCAGTAGGACTGCTGACTGCTGTCTGGGCAGGGCTCTATCGAGGAGGGTGGCCATTGCCACTGCTGCGCAGCCACCACCCGATCATTCACGGGCCGTTATTTCTCTGTGGCTTCCTGGGAACTCTGATCGGGCTCGAGAAAGCCAAGGCGATCGAGAGGTGGTGGGCCTATCTGGCTCCCGGGCTGGCGGCAGCTGGCGTGTTCGCCATGATCCTGCAGGTCGACCCGTTTGCATCCAGCGTCGCCTTCTCTCTGGCAAGTATGGTCTTGACGTTGGTGTTTGGCGCCCTCTTGCGACGCCATTTCGATGCGGCCGGGGTGGTCATGCTTGCCGGAGCGCTGGTCTGGCTTGCAGGGAACCTCCTTTGGCTGACCGGGAGCTCGATCCCGACTGCAGTCGGCTGGTGGTTGGCATTTCCGGTTCTGATCATTCTCGGAGAGCGGCTGGAGCTGTCGCGGATCATCCCCAAATCAGGTGCGGTGCTGGCGGCGTTCGTTGGTGCCGTCGCGGTGTATGTGGCGGGTCTGGTTCTCTTTCTTTGGCACCTCGACTCGGGGCTGCGGGCGCAGGGGATCGGCATGCTGCTCGTCGCTGTCTGGCTGCTGCGCCACGATCTGGCCCGGCGCACTGTGCGCTCACCTGGGGTTCACCGCTACACAGCACTCTGTTTGCTCGCCGGCTACTTCTGGCTGGCTCTTGCAGGAGGAATGGCGACGATTTGGGGTACCGATCTGCAAGGTCTCCGATACGATGCGCTGCTCCACGCGATCACCCTGGGATTTGTCTTTGGCATGATCTTCGGTCATGTGCCCATCATCGCCCCGATGCTGCTCGGCCGACGCATCGCGTTCGATGATCTCTTCTACGCACCGCTGATCCTGCTACAGGTGTCGCTTGTCGTCCGGATTGGCAGTGATCTCGCCGCTTGGCTGCCGGGCCGCTCCTGGGGTGCACTCCTCAATGCCGTAGCGTTGCTGGGATTCCTGGTGACAGCAGTACGTGGCGTCGTGCGGGGAGAAAAACTCGGCTGACAGCTACCGGCTGCCAGCTACCAGCCAAAGGAGGGGGGGACCTCTGGGCCTTTTCGCCCCTAGGCCCCTAAGCCTCTAAGCCCTCAAGACCTCTTTACAGCTAACTACTGGCGAGCTTGCGGGCGCGGATGGTGACGTAGTTACCGCGATCATAGCCCTCGATCGGTTCCTCCGGCTCGTAGTCGGAGAACCTGGGATGGCGGGTCAACGTCTGGGCATATTCGAAATCGACAAAGCCGTTCTCGCGGAGAAGATTTACTTTCTCGGCAGTTGGACGCCAGTTCGCGGCTGCGGCCAACTCGATGGGGCGGGGATGGGACGGAGCCACACCCGACAGGGCCGTATCCTTCCAGGTGGTCTTGGTGGCGGCGAGTTGATAGAGCAGCCCGTAGCCGCTCTCGGCGGGCACATCGGCAACCACCACGTGCCCTCCGGCCTTGAGCACACGAAACGCCTCCTCGAAGGCCTTGCCTAGATCACTGATATTCCCGGGGCTGCCGTTGAAGAGAACGGTATCGAAGGACTCGGAGGGGTAGGGTAGATCCCCGGCCGTGCCGATCTTCACATCCATGCCCCGCTCTCGTGCCACCCCGGCCATGTCTTCTGAGGGCTCGAGACCGTCGATGATCTCTATCCGGTGGTCCCTCTTGAGCAACATCTCGAACAGTCCGCTGCCACAGCCGACGCTGAGGACCGTGCCTGGGACCTTTAGAGCACGGGCGATGAGCCGCACCTCCGACTCCAGGACGTTGCGGTTCTGCAGAAACCAGCCGTCGTATTTCTTTGCAAACTCGTCGAATTCCTGGTTTGCCAACTCGGTGTCCTCCTGCCATCTGTCTACTCGAGAATTCCCACCCACAAGCCGCTCGGGTGCTCCGCCGAGCGATAGACACTGTGGGTGGCCCTGATGAAATCTGTTTCGTCCGCCTCGAAGATATTGGGGACGTAGGTCTGCGGATTGCGATCGACAAACGGAAACCAGGTGCTCTGCACCTGAATCATGATGCGGTGGCCTCGTTGGAAGGTGTGCAGAACATCCTGGATCTCGAATTCGATCGCGGTGACCTCGCCCGGGACGAACGCTTCCGGATTCTCGTAGCTGTTCCGAAAGCGCCCGCGGAAGGCCTCGGCGCGGACCAGCATCTGGTGGTTTCCACGATCCTCGAGGTCGGAGTCGCCACGCCGCCGCTGCTGCCTGGTGAGGGTCGAGGGTGGGAACACGTCCACCAGCTTGACGATCCAGTCGGCGGCAGTCCCAGTGGTGGACACCCAGAGCTCGGCTTTCAGCGGCCCTGCCAGAGTTACGTCCTCTTCTAGGACTTCACTGGTGTAGACCAGAACGTCGGGTCTTCGGGTGGCGAACCGCTGATCCTCCGTCATGTAATCCCGCGCCCAGCGGGTGGTGATCTCACGGGTGTAGGGAACCGGTTTATCGGGATCGCTGATGAAATCGTCGAAGGCTTCACTTTCCGTCTCGGGTGGTACCAAAACAAGCCTGGCACCTGCCTGGAAGTGGAGTTTCTTCTCGACCAAGGAGCTGGGTGGCCAGGTGTCGAAGCGACGCCAGCGATTGGCTCCAGTCTCGAAGACGAGGGCCTCGGGCAGATCGAGCTCGCCTTCTTCCTTCAAGAAGTGCTTGAAGAAGGACAGCTCTAGCTTCTGGTAGGTCTGGGCCGTCTTGAAGCCGAAGTCGGCGGTACCCAAGGAGCGCCCTTTGGACCCCTGCCAACCACCGTGTGACCAAGGGCCCATTATCAGGACGTTGAAGATGCCGGGGTTCTGCTCCTCGATGCTGCGGTAGGTCTTGAGAGGCCCATAAAGGTCCTCGGTGTCGAACCAGCCTCCCACCGTCATTACCGCTGCAGTAATGTTTTTGAGATGAGGCAGGATGTTTCGTGACTGCCAGAATTCATCGTAGTTGGGGTGCTGGGTGGTCTTGTTCCAGAAGTCGATCTCGCCGTGAAAGTACCTCGCGTTGACGTTCTTGAGCGGACCGAGGTCGAGATAGAACTGGTATCCGTCCGGTGTGCCGTAGTCGAAGCTCTCTGGCCGCTCGGTTGTCGGCTCGGGTCTGGCGACCCCAAAGGTAGAGAAGAACCGGAAGGCGAGCGGCAGAATGAAGGCGCCATGGTGGTGCATGTCGTCCCAGAACCAGTCGGCGATTGGGGCCTGCGGTGAGACCGCTTTGAGCGCTGGGTGGGAGTTGATGACACCCGCCGAGGTATAGAACCCGGGATACGAGATACCCCACTGGCCAACCCGCCCATTGTGATTCGGGATGTTGTCCAGCAACCACTGGATCGTGTCCCACGTGTCGGTGCTCTCATCGATGTCGTTGGGGCTGGTCTTGTCGGCGATGTGCGGTCGCATGTTGAGGAACTCGCCCTCCGACATGACACGGCCGCGCACATCCTGAAAGGCGAAAATGAACCTTTCCTTTTCGTATTCCGCCTTCGGGCCTAGGCGGTCTCGGTACTTGTTGGCACTGTATGGGCGGATCGAGTACGGCGTTCGAAACAACAGAATTGGATAGGTCTCGGAGCTGTCGTTGGGAAGGTAGACAGCCGTAAAGAGCTCGACTCCGTCACGCATCGGTACCCGGTATTCGAACTTCGTGTAGTACGTGCGGATGTACTCGGCCCTCGACATCTCCTCCTCGTCGTGGGCCACAACCGCCCCGGCCGTCGCCAGCACGAGGCAGGTCATTGCTGCCAGAACAGAGCGAACCTTGTTCCTCCACATAGTCATCTCTCAGAGTGGTGGAATTCTACCGGCATTGGAAAGAGTGCCGCCGAGACCCTCGAATTACTGCCGGACAAAAGTGACGTTGCGAACCCGACCGGAATCGAGAGAGAAACCGACGACCTGGCCGTGCGAGTCGCGCTGGAACTCGAATGTCCCGTAGTCGGGGTTGGTGAACGTTTCACCGAACTGCGCCTCGAGCGGGTGATCCCCGGGTTTTCCGAATCCAAAGGAAAGCGAGCCATCCCGCTGGGTCAGCTCATACTCTACGTCCAGCTCCTCGCTGCAGTAGGTGCCCGCATAGGCGGTGAGATCGGAGGCAGTGGGGGCCTTCTTCTCGAAGGAGTTATGGATCCTGGTTTCGTTGTCCCCGACGCGCACGAGCATCTTGGTTCCGGTGCTACCCATTGGCTCGAACCACACCTCGACATGGTCGGGAACATCCACCATGACGAATCGGTCATTACCGAAGTGCGCCAGCTCGGTCTGGCTGTCCTCGGACCGGACGTAGAGCAGCTTGCCATCCTCGAAACGGACCTCACGCGCGAATTGGCTGTCCTCTTGCCAGTAGTGACCAATCACAGGCTCGGCTTCGGCGGTGGTGATTTCTTGGGCTTTGGTCCCGTCCTTCTCCGATTCCTCAACTGCCTTGTCGCGCTCCATCAGGTCGGCCAGGTAGAGCTCGGCAACCTCTATCGCCCGCTGCGTGGGGTCGGCATCGGCCCGGTTGCAGAGCACGGCGACGGAGAGCTGCTGATCGGGGAAGCGGATCATCTGCGCCCGAAAGCCCACGAAGCCACCGCTGTGGCGGATGATCGGTAACCCACGGTATTTCTCGACTCCCAGTCCGAACGCATAGTCCTGTTCCTCACCGTTGTTGAATCTGCCGGGTGTGGTCACCAGATGGATGAGCTCCGGGCCGCCAGCCCCGAGCTTGTTGTCGTAGAAGTTGCGGTCCCAGAAGAGCAGGTCCTCGACGGTGGTGAAGACGCCACCATCGCCTACCATGTCCAGCGTGGTCATACTGATGTGGTAGCCGTCGTCGGAGGGTGCATAACCGTCGGCCCGATTGGGCACGATGTGGGTATGGTCGTCGTGGAAATGGGTGTCCTTCATACCCAGAGGTCCAAAGATGTTCTCAGCCGCCCACTCCCTCAGGGTTTGCCCCGTGGACCGTTTGACCACGTGTGAGAGGAGAAAGTAGCCCGAGTTGCTGTAGAGGTACTCCTCACCGGGGGCGAAGTTGGTGTTCTTCTGGCGCGCAATAAGCTCGATGGCGTACTCGTCGGTGTAGGGGCCCTCGTCATCGAGCCCGGCCATAAAGGCGAGCTCGAGGTAGTCCCGAATGCCGCTGGTGTGGTGGATCAGGTGCCGGATCGTGATCTCGTCGGCGTAGGCTGGAAGCTCGGGGAAGAGCTCGCGGATCGAGTCGTCCAGCGAGATGATCCCCTCCTCGGCCAGCAACGCACTGGCCATGGCGGTGAACTGCTTGCCCACCGAGCCGGTACGAAACACCGACCTTGGAGACAGCGCAATGCCGTACTCCAGATTGGCCATGCCGTAGCCCCGCTTGTAGATCAGCTCGCCACTACGGATGACCCCTAGCGCGCAACCCGGCGAGGTGGTGGTGTCGTAGTCGGCGAAGACAGCGTCGATGTCCGTAGCCAGGGGGTCCACGGTGGCAGCCGCGCTCAAACTGACCAGTGTCAGGACGGTGACAAGCGCGACGAGTAATCGAATCTGTTGCATCGGGTCCCTCCAGATAGCAGCCCGTGCCGGTAGGGCAAGGCCACCAGCAGATTATAAGTTCCATGATCCGATGGGGTATTCTTTGCGCCGCCGCAAAGGAGGATCGGGTGAATAGAAGAAGTCTGATCGCAAGCTTGCTGTCGCTTTCACTTGCCGTACTTTCATCGCAGCCGGGCCGGGCGGGTGACCTGGAGGATCAGGTTGCCGGCGAAGTCCCATCCTTGCTGGAGATCTACAAGCACCTCCATGCCCATCCCGAGCTGTCGTACCAAGAAGACGACACGGCGAAGTATGTGGCGGATGAGCTACGTCGTCTGGGTTACGAGGTGACCGAAGGCGTTGGGGACTACGGTTTCGAGGGGCGGACTTCCTACGGTGTCGTGGCGGTGATGGAGAACGGTGACGGGCCGACGGTGATGGTGCGCACCGATCTCGATGGTCTGCCGGTCAAAGAGAACACCGGCCTGCCCTATGCCAGCCAGGCAGTGGGTAAGGGCGAGGGGGGAGCCGAGGTCGCTGTGATGCACGCTTGCGGTCACGACCTCCACATGACTTCTTTTCTCGGCACGGCCCGGATGCTCAGCCAGATGAAGGATGTATGGAGCGGCACCTTGGTGCTCATTGGTCAACCGGCGGAGGAGCGGGGTGCGGGCGCCAAGGCGATGCTGGATGATGGTCTTTTCGAGCGCTTTCCCAGGCCGGACTACGCCCTGGCCTGGCACAGTAACCCGGTGATCCCTGCCGGGGAGACCGGTCTGGTCAGCGGCTATGCCCTGGCCAATGTCGATTCAGTGGACATCACGGTACGCGGCAGGGGCGGTCACGGAGCCTGGCCAGACGCGACCAAGGATCCGGTCACGCTGGCAGCGCAGATCGTGGTCAATCTACAGACCATCGTCAGCCGCCAGGTCTCACCCTTCGACCCGGCAGTGGTTACCGTCGGTTCCATCCACGGCGGCACCAAGCACAACATCATCCCCGATGAGGTCAAGCTACAGCTCACCGTACGCTCCTACGAGCCCGAGGTGCGCGAGCATCTGCTGAGCTCGATTCGCGAGATCGCCGTGGGGACGGCGCAAGCCGGGGGCTGGCCCGAGGAGCTGTTGCCCCTCGTCGACATTCACGAGGAGGAGTACACCCCCTCCACCTACAACGACCCCGGGCTCATCGAGCGTGTGGCGCAGATCTTCCAGTCGGAGCTCGGCGAAGACCGCGTTCACTTCATGGGACCGGTCATGGGCGGTGAGGATTTCTCCTACTTCGGCATCGAGGGTGAGATCCCCATCGCCGTTCTCTGGCTGGGAGCCGTGGAACCCTCGGAGGTGGAAGCTGCCGCGAGGGAGGGCCGGCAGATGCCTCCCCTCCACTCAGCCGAATACACCATTTATCCCGAGCCGGCCATCCGCACCGGGGTCACAGGGATGACTGCGGTCGTACTCGATCTACTCGAGCCGTAGGGACCCCTTCAGGCGTAGCGTACCCAGCGCCAGATTTCTTTCAGCGACGGTTTCTTGCCGTACATGAGGATGCCCACTCGATAGACCCGGGCACAGAGCCAGATCATCGCCCCGCACAGGGCGAGGGTGAGGGCATAGCCGAGGGCGATCTGCCAGGTCGGTGGTGTCTTGACAGCGATCCGCAGCAGCATCAGGAAGGGCGTGAACACGGGGATCAGGGAGGTCACTACCGACAGGGTGGAGTCGGGGTCATTGAGAACCGGCATGAAGAAGATCCAGGGCAGCACCACGAAAACGACCCCGATACTCGCCATCTGCTGGGCTTCCTGGGGATTGTTGAAGGCGGAGCCGATCATGGCGTAGAAGGTGGCGTAGAAGAAGTAGCCCAACAGAAAGAAGAGAAAGAAGTGCACTACCAGCATGGGAGACAGCGTCGGTAGGCTGACACCGGCCGGCAGAAAGGCCAGCATGGCGACGAAACCCGGCGCGGTCAGCGCGAACGCAGTGGCAAACCAGATTCCGAGCTGGGTGAGGCCGGCGAGACAGATCCCCACCAGCTTGCCGGCCATGAGCTCGACCGGCTGAACCGCCGCGAGAACCACCTCGACGACTCGCGAGCTCTTCTCCTCCAGCACTCCGTGCATCACCTGTTGACCGTAGATCAGCGTCGTCATGTAGAGGACCATGAACAGTCCGAAGGCGACGGCAAAGCCACCGAGACCGCCCTCGGCCCGACTGCCCTCCTCGGAGAGCCGAATGGTCTCGAGATCGATAGAGCGGCTCAGCTCGGCGACGACCTGCGCGTCGTATCCGGCCTCCTCGAGGCGGATCTGTCGCACCACGCGGGAGAGCGCCGACTTCAGCACCTCCTGGGTGATGAAGTTGGCGACACTCTCGGCGTGGTATTCGACCCGGTCCTCGGCCAGCAGCTCGTCGTCCACCCAGACCCAAGCGTCGACTTCGCCCTCGAGCACTCTTTGGTCCAGCTCTTCTCGCTGAGTCTTCAAGTCGGCTGCCGGTTCCACGACCTCCAGTTCAAAGCTCACCAGCTGACTCGAGTCGTTGGGTTGCTGGTCCAGTCGACCCGACCACTCGGCCAGAATCTTCGCCAGCGGCTCGGCAACTCTGCCACTGTGATCGACAATGGCAAGGGTCTGACCGGCACGGGTCTTGGCGATCATCAGACCCGGCAGGATGGCCCAGGTCGCCATCAGTACAGGCAGCGCGATCGTACTGATCCAGAAGCCCTTGCTTTTGAGCCGGGCCAGGTACTCGCGCTTGACGATGCTCTTAACGCTCGCGATCCGCATCTCGCACCGCTTTGATAAAGATCTCCTCGAGCTCGGGTTCCTCGGAGCGAAACTCGTGGACGACCAGAAATTGAACGATCTCCCTCAGCACCGCTGGCCCACTGGCATCGGGTGCCAGCAACAGCTTGACTTCCCCGTTGCTGGCTAGGATCTGCTCGATTCCCGGCACGTGCTCGAGAATGCTCAGATCTCCTTCGGCGACCAGCCGGTAGGAGTTGTCTCCCAGATCACGCTTGATCTTCGCCAGCTGGCCCTCCAATATCGCCTGACCATGAGAGATGAGGCAGATGGAGTCGCAGAGCTTCTCCGCTTGATCCATGATGTGGGTGGAGAAGATGACCGTCTTCCCACCCGCTCGATAATCGGCCAGAAGATCCTTGAAGAGAATCTGATTCACCGGGTCGAGGCCGGAAAAGGGCTCGTCCAGGATCAGCAGCTCGGGTTCGTGGAGTACGGTTCCGACAAGTTGGATCTTCTGCTGCATGCCCTTGGAGAGCTCCTCGACCTTGCGCTTACCCCACTTCGCCAGCTCGACACGGTCGAGCCAACGCTCGATTGTGGGTAGGGCGCGCGCACGCTTCATGCCGTGCAACTCGGCGAAGAAAGCTAGGTGATCCACCACCGTCATCTTGCGGTAGAGACCTCGCTCCTCGGGTAGGTAGCCGATGTGGGCCAGGTCCCTGGCATGGCGTTGCCGACCCTGGAAATGCACCTCGCCGGAATCGGGTGCGATGATGTCCATGATCATGCGCAGGGTCGTGGTCTTGCCGGCCCCGTTGGGTCCCAGAAGGCCGAAGATGGTCCCGGGTTGGACGACCAAAGACACCCCGTCGACAGCGACAAAGTCGCCGAAGGATTTGGTGACGGACCGCAGTTCCAGGGTAGGGATCATGGCGACATCGAGCTCTGTGCTGCCGAGATTCTACTCTTTCGATTTCAGCCTCACCCGATGAACGGGCCAGGATGGATCAACAGGTCGACAGATGTTGCACCAGATGGTAGAAACTACTCCGGCTCGGCACCGTAGTCTTCCTGATTGCGGGTCATCCTTCACTTCGAGTTGATACGAATCATGCCTCGGTTCAGTTGCTGTCTGCTGGTACTCCTTGTCGCTGGTTCTACCTGGGGAACTGTAGAGGGAGTGGCTTCGACTTCGACCGGGACACCGGTAGAACACGTCCGAGTCGAGGTCGACGGTGACTCACAGGTTGCCTTTACCGGCCGGCAAGGAGAATTCCGGTTGGATGAGGTCCAGCCGCCGGTCACCCTGAGGCTCACTCATCCGCGCTTCCAGACTCAGTTTGTCGAGGTGACAGCAACGACAACTCTGCCCATCGACATTACTTTGGCGCTCAAACAGGAGGTCTACGAGGAGATCGCGGTCACGGCCAGCCCCGGCGAGGACAACTTCGCGCCGGTGAGTGTGGATGCCAGCGTGATCGACCCCGACGAGTTGCCGGCGCCTCCCTCGTCCCTGACAGACATGGTGGCCGAGGTGCCGGCGGTCTCGCAGAACGGGCAAGGGGGACTCTTCCAGACTTACTCCATCCGGGGTGTGTCCAGGCAGCGAGTCATGACCCTGGTCTCTGGGATGCGCATCGTCGGCGAGCGGCGGGCCGGTGTGTCGGCCTCGTTTCTCGACCCGCGACTCATGGGTTCGGTAGACGTGCTGCGTGGACCGTCATCGACGTTCTATGGCTCGGGGGCGCTGGGCGGTGTGATCCAGATTTTTCCGCGTCGATTCGATTCCTGGGCCCTGGAGGCGGGCTTCTTGTCGCAAGGCAACGAGAACTATCAACTCGCTGGCTGGGGTGACGGCAAATGGTCGCTGGGAATTGCCCGGCGCGATGCCGATGACAGCGAGACCCCGGTTGGGGAGATCCTGAATACTCGCTTCAGCCAGGCCTCGGGCACAGTAGAGCGGATCTGGACGAGAGGCGGACTGCAGTACGAGGTCCAGGCCCTTGCATCGCAGGGGAAGGACATCGGTAAGTCGAGCACCGACTTTCCGGAAAGGGTCACCCTCTATCCCGACGAGCAGCATTTGCTGTTCAGATTTGCCGTGCGCGGCAACAGCAATTGGTTACTCGAGGCCTGGACTCATCCCAATACGCTGGACACCGAGGTCGAGGAGGGCGATGTCCTGAGCGAGGTGGCGAACGAGGCCATCGATTTTGGCTTCAACTGGCAGCGGCGGTTGCAGGTCGCCGGAACCGTGTCGAGCCGCTTTGGCATCGACTTCTTCGGGCGTCGGCAGGTCAACGCGATCGAGAAGACCACCGATCGATCCACCGGTGAAGTGGACGAGCAGCACACTCTCGACGACGGCGATGACAACGAGGTCGGGATCTACGGTGCCATGGAATGGAATGTGGGCCGCGCGGTGGTGCTGGCGGGAGCACGATTTGCCTATCAGCAGCAAAAGAACGCCACACTGCCAAGCACCGAGGACAACGCGCTGACCGGATTCGTCGGGCTGGTAGTGCCCCTGGGAGCTGGCTTCGAGCTGGCGTCCAATCTCGGGTCGGGATTGCGGTTTCCCTCCTTGAGCGAGCGCTACTTCAGCGGTACCACTGGGAGGGGTGAGGTCGTCGGCAACCCGGATCTGGATCCCGAGCGCTCCCTCAACTTCGACGTCGGTCTGCGGTGGTATGGGGAGAAGCTGTTCGTCTCCGGCTTCGTGTCGCGCAACGACATCAGCGACTACATCGAGCGGATCGAGGTGGAGCCCGATCTGCTGACCTTTGTCAACCTGGTTTCGGGCACCATCAGCGGCTTCGAGTTGAGCGGGTTCTATCAGTTCGACAAGCAGTGGAGTGCCAACTTCGGCGGTCACCTGTTCGATGGTGAGAACGACATGAATGAGCCGCTGGCCGATATACCCGCCAATCGTTTCCATCTGGGCGGTGCATGGCGCCAAGGCCCCTGGAGCGTCGAGCTGCGTTGGGAACAACGGGCCGACAAGGATGATCCCGGCCCCGGAGAAAAGACCATTCCTGCGGCCAGCCTGGTCTCGGGTTCTCTTCAGTATGCCTTCGCCAATGGCTTGGCCCTGTCCTTGAATGGCCGCAACCTCATCGACGAGGAGTACTTCAACTCGGCTGACGACAGAGTGCCCTTCTCGCCAGGCCGCTCGATCGGACTGGCTTTGCGCTGGCGCCGGCAGGTGAGAGAGGCTGGACCCGATTCCGGTATTTGAACAGGGTGCGGCTCAGACAGCGACCACGGCCTGCTACTCTTCTTGACCACCGAAGTCATAGAGCTTGTCCCGGGTACGAATATAGAGGTGCCCGTCGACAATGGCGGGGGAGGCGTGGATCTCCTCGCCCAAGTCGTTCATGGCAAGGACCTCCCAATCCGGACCGGCCTCCAGGACCGCCACCTGGCCGTCGAGCGTGGCGATATAGACCTTGCTATCGGCAGCCACGGGTGAGGCGTAAACCTCGGGGCTGCCTTTGAGCAAACGACCCCGTTTGTAAAGCTCTCCCGTCTGGGGATCGAGACTGGAGACGATGCCATCCTTGACCATGTAGAAGACACCATCGTAGACCAGGGGTGAGGGGATGTAGGGCACACTCTGTTGGTAGTGCCAGAGCACTTGGGGGTCGCCCCCCGTGTCGGAGATCCGGATGGCAAACAGACCCCAGTTGTCGTTGACCATGGCCCCGCTGATGGTGCTCCAGTCCTCGGGGGAGAGTGAGCCGTCTCCATCGACATCCAGAAAACCGAAGTGATTCACCATCCAGGATTCCCCGACCTCGGCTCTCGTGAGGCGCCCATCGCCGTCGCTATCGTGCTCCTTGGCGAGCTCGGCAAAGGATGGCGGTGGCTCGGCGGCGTGATCAGGAGCGTTGACAAAGAGGATGTTGCCGGCCAGGACAGGACTCGAAATGGGGCCGGATCCCACACCGTCAAGAGTCCAGGCGCTCTCGCCGGTGCCGATGTCGTAAGCGTCCACCCACATGGTGCCGGAGACCAGAATCTGGCGGGGACTCGTGGTGTTGGGGTAGAGGATGGGTGTGGTATAGGACTCGAGCCTTGCGGGTCGATTCTGGCGCCACAGCTCCTTGCCCGTGTTCTTGTCGACTGCCAGGAGATAGGACCCCATGGCCTGGTCGCAGAGCAGTAGCAGGGTATCCCCGACCAGGACGGGTGACGCGGCGATCCCATAGAAGTTGCGGAATGGCCCCAGACTCAGCTCCCAGCGCTTCTCACCGTTCGCGGTGTAGGAGACCAAGCCGGTCTCCTGGAAAAACACATAGACATTGGAGCCGTCAGTCACTGGCGACGGCGTGGCCGAATCGGTCGCCTTATAGATCTCGTCGGTGCGGCTGCGCTCGATCTCCCGATGCCAGAGTCTCTCGCCCGATTTCCGGTCCAGGGCCAGGGTGGTGAACTGGTCAGTCTTGATCGCAGTAAGAAAAATCCTGTCGCCGGCAAAGACTGGTGAAGAGCGGGCGAAAGGGATCTCGACCGACCAGGCCAGGTTCTTGTCCGGTCCGAACTCCACCGGCAATCCGGTCGACGCCGCAACCCCAGAGCCGTTGGGACCTCGAAAACGGGACCAGTCCTCGGCGACAGCTGGGCTGATCAGTGTGCTCAAAGCGGTGACTGCCGCGAGCACGCGGTTGAGTGGGGGCATGAGTCGACCTCCTCTTCTACGCGAACCAGTGTTCTGGAAATCCGGCGGCGACTCTAACACGCAATGCATGCCTCAGACCTCCCGCGGCAGAGTCTTGCGCAGGCGAACCGGTTCGCGAATCCGCTTGCGTAGCTTCAAGTTGAGCATCTCCACGAACACCGAGAAACCCATGGCGAAGTAGATGTAGCCCTTGGGGATATGGAACTCGAGGCCGTCGGCCACCAAGGCCATTCCCACCAACAGCAAAAAGCTGAGCGCCAGCATCTTGACCGTCGGGTGTTGCTCGACAAAATCGCCAATGGGTTTGGCGAAGAGCATCATGAAGCCGACTGCCAAGACGATAGCGATGACCATGACCGGGACATGCTGCGCCATACCCACCGCCGTGATCACCGAGTCGAGAGAGAAGATGATGTCCAGCAGTGCGACCTGGATCAGAACACTGGCGAACGTGGCGTGGACTTTGAGGGTCCCCTCCCCTTCGATGCCTTCCAGATTGTGATGGATCTCGTGGGTGCTCTTGGCCAGCAAGAAGAGTCCGCCGAGAATGAGAATGAGGTCGCGACCGGAGATCTCGTTGCCCAAGGCGGTGAACAGCGGTTGGGTCAGCTGCACGATCCAGGCGAGAAAGAGCAGCAGGACGATGCGCATCACCATGGCCAACGCCAATCCGATGATCCGCCCTCTCTGCCGTTGATCTTCCGGTAGTCTGCCGGTGAGAACGGAGATGAAGACGATGTTGTCGATGCCGAGAACGATCTCGAGGGCAGTCAGAGTTACCAGGGCGACCCAGGCTTCAGGCTCGGCGATCCAGCTCATCAGAAGATCCTCCGCAGATGACAGCAGTATGGCGGTGGCAAGTCAGCTCGTTTGGGCTTCGAATTCGTGGCGAAGGATAGCGTAGAGGAGTTGATCCAATACCACGCCCTGCTTGATGGCGCTTTGGCGAAGCCGACCCTCGAAGATGAATCCCGCCTTTTCCAGTACCCGTCCGGACGCCGGGTTAGACTCGAAGACTCGGGCCTGGATCCGAGTGACGTCGAAGCTCTGGAACCCCCAGGCAGTGAACGCTCGCACGGCGCGGGTAGCGATGCCGCGGCCCCAAAAGGCCTCGCCGAGCCAGTAGCCCAAATCTGCAGTACAACGATAGACATCGTCGAGCAGTTGGATCCCGATACTGCCGATGACTTGGTCTGGGTCGGCGATGGCGAAGTTGGTCACCGGATCCTGCTTGCGGATCCTGGCGAGCCACTCCTCGGCATCCTTGGCGGTGTAGGGGTGCGGAAACCGGTCCTCCAGATTGCGGGCCACGTTGGAGTTGTTGGCATGCTCGACGATGGAGGCGAGGTCGCTCTGGCGGAACTCGCGCACAAGGTAGCCATCTCCGAGCTCGATGCGCATGGACTCGAGCCGGCTCCTTCTAGTCTTCCGGTTCCATGACCAGCACGCCGGCGCCCTGGATCTGACCGAGACGGAGCTTGTATAGAGCCTCATTGGCTGCTTGCAATGGAAAGGTCTGGATCTTGGTTCGGACCGGTACTCTCGGTGCCAGTTCGAGAAACTCCTCACCGTCACGCCGGGTCAAGTTAGCCACCGAGCGCAACACGCGCTCGCCCCACAACAGATCGTAGGCAAAGGTCGGGATCGGGGTCATGTGGATACCGGCACAGACGACGACCCCGCCCTTGCGAACCGCTTTCAGGGACAGGGGAACCAGATCACCCACCGGCGCAAAGAGGATCGCTGCATCCAACGGCTCCGGCGGCGCAGACAAGGAATCGCCTGCCCAAGTTGCCCCCAGGTTACGGGCGAACTCTTGGCCTTCGACATCTCCGGGTCGGGTAAACGCGTAGACCAGCCGACCCTGGAAATGCGCCACTTGAGCGATGATGTGGGCTGCCGCCCCGAAACCGTAAAGGCCGAGACGTACGGCATCCCCGGCCATACGGAGCGATCGATAGCCGATCAGGCCGGCACAGAGCAATGGCGCCGCCTGGGGAGCGGTGAGCTCCGGTCCCAAGGGAAAGCAGTAGCGGTGATCGGCCACCGTGTACTCGGCATAGCCGCCGTCGATCTGGTAGCCGGTGAATCGAGCCTCGGCACAGAGGTTCTCCTGGTTCTGGCCGCAGAAGGAGCACTCACCACAGGTCTCACCCAACCAGGGCACGCCTACTCGTTGCCCGGGCTCGAGGCTATCGACCCCCTTGCCTACGGCCTCCACGGTGCCGACGATCTCGTGGCCAAGAATCAGGGGGAGCTCGGGATCGGTGAGCTCGCCGTCGACGACATGCAGGTCAGTGCGACAGACACCGCAGGCTGCAACTCGAATCAGGACTTGTTCGGCACCGTAATCGGGAATCTCTCGCTCGACGAGGTGCAAGGGTTTGCCAACACTCTCGAACACCATCGCTCTCATCTCAGGGTTCCTCCTGGATGAGGATCTCGTCGAGAAAGTCGGCGATGCTCAGAATCTGCTCGTCCTTTAGAGACTTGACCGTCTTGCGGACCACCATGGGAAGGGCTCGGCCGGCAGTGCCGATAGCCAGGTCGACGGCACTACGAGTCACGACTCCGACGCCGGCTCGCTCCAACGGGTGGAGGAAGTAGTAGTGAAGACCAGCATCGGTCATCTCCAGTACCACCTCGACGAGCGCAGGGGCGTGTTTCTTCTTGTCGGGATCGGAACGGATGCTCTCCACCACCGATTCAGCCCGTCGCCGCAAATCGGCCGAGATCTGGAAAGCGACCCTGCCCGGGGTGGAGGTTTCTGACGAGTTACGATTCATCGGCGCGTGCCATCAAGGATAGCCCGACTCAGGCGACGCACCAATAGTCGTGCGCTTCCTGTAGACCCAGCGCATCGAGACGTCGACGAATCAGCGCTCGAGCCCCACGAGAAGACACGGCTGCCAGAACAATGATCTGGCCATCATCCCGCAAGAGCCCTGGAAGCTCATCCGGAGCGTGCACCGGAACGCTCCGCAGGGTGCCGCCGATCTTGCGCCGATCGATGTCGACAAAAGCTGCCAGGGGAGCGTTCGCACGTTGCAGGTGCTTGGAGAGCCGGCGACCAGTCTGTCCGGCACCCCAGAGGATGAGCTTCTGACACGTCGCCAGCGGCCCTGCCACGAGATGATAGGCCTTGCAGGCAAGAAATCGCTCCACCGAGTAGCGGGAATCGGTCCGGGTCAGGCGTGCCTCGTGTTGGCGCCAGAGGCAGAGAACCTGCGGTACCTTGGCAAAGCGCTTGCCGGCCGCCGCCAGGCGCAGCCACAAGTCGTAGTCCTCGGGCCAGCCCCGATCGTGGTAGCCACCGACGTCGATCAGCTCCTGCCGTCGCATCATCACAGAAGGATGCGGCAGGGGGCTCTCGATAAACCGTTCGCGCAGGATATCTTCGTGCTCGACCAGGCTGTTGAGCCAGCTCTCATAGATGCGAAACCCCTCACCCAGGTTTTGACGAGGGAAATGCGCCACCAGCGACGAGACGACATCAGGGCCATCGGCGCGGCTGAACGCTGCAGCCTGCAGCTCGAGGCGGCGAGGATGGGCCAGGTCGTCGGCATCGAGCCTCGCTACCAACTCGCCACGGCACGCGTCCAAGCCATTGTTGAGCGTCTGTACGAGACCTCGATGCGGCTGTCGGAGGAGGCGAAAACGAGAGTCGCTGCTGGCGGCGCGCTCCAGAAGAGCGCCAGAGTTGTCCGCGGAACCATCATCGACCGCGACGACCTCGAAATCCGACCAGGTTTGTCGCACCAGACTTTTGAGACACGCTTCCAGATAGGCTTCGGCGTTGTGCACTGGCAACAGGACCGAGATGGAAGGTATGGGGCTCATAGCCGTCACCGATCCTTGCAGTTTATGATCTGCAACCCGGAAACTCCGATTCCGTAGACAATCTCGAAGAATGAACGATCATCTCCACTACCCGACTCCTGGCCAGGAAACCCCTGGATGTCGATAGGCGGGAGCGGCGGGCAATACATTCATGGCACCTCTCCCGAGGAGCAGGATCGGCTGTCGCTGCTCAACGAGCTGCTTAACGCCTCGTCTCTGCGGGCCATGCGTTTGCGCCCCGGCGATCGGGTTCTCGATCTGGGTAGTGGCCTGGGTCAGTTGACCCGGGCCATGGCTCACCAGGTCCAACCGGATGGCCTGGTCGTCGGGGTCGAGCGAGACGAGAATCAACTCGCTTCTGCGCAGCACCTGTCAAGAGTTGCGAGGCGGGCCGGTCTGGTTGAGTTCCGACTGGGCGAAGTCGCTGCCCTGCCTCTAACCGAAGAGGAGTGGGGTGGCTTCGATGTCGCCCATGCCCGGTTCCTCCTGGAGCACCTGCCCGAGCCGGAGCAGGCCGTGGAGGTGATGTTGCGTGCCGTGCGTCCCGGAGGCCGGATCATCGTCGAAGACGACAATCACGACTTGCTTAGATTGTGGCCGCCGCTGCCGGCGATCGAACGGCTATGGGATGCCTACATCCGGGCTTGGCTACAGCTGGGCAACGACCCCTTTGTGGGCCGGCGTCTGATGACGCTCCTCGAACAGGCCGGTGCCGAGCCCCGCCGCAGCGACATGCTCTTCTTTGGCGGCTGTGCGGGTGAGTCCACGTTCGAAGCCTATGTGGACAACTTCGTCGGCATCCTCGATGGCGCCCGGCAGGCGATGAGGGAGGCTTCTAACCTGGGTGACGAGGACATCGATGCGGCCCTGGTCGCTTTCGAGGCCTGGAGCCGACAGCCCGATGCGACGCTGTGGTACGTGACCTGCTGGGCAGAGGGGGTGCGGCCGGGCGGTGCCGGTGACGGGCAGCGGGAGGCCGCTGTCGTCGAGCGCTCGCAGCGCTCCTCTGCTGCCGAGGGCGAGATCAAAGTCGACTCCTACCGGGCCATGCTGGAGTTCCTGTCCGAGTCGGCCGAAGACTTGAGCTCTACGCTGCGCTTGGAGGAAGTCTTCCAGAGAATCGCACAGCGGGTGCAGCTGCTTCTCGATGCCCATCTCTTCTGTG
>Ga0255055_10001356_pt1 | contig 18110 bp, 13 predicted proteins | sample JV7_2_27_MG_FD_188633 | JGI IMG/M metagenome (GOLD analysis project Ga0255055, IMG submission 188633) | Seawater microbial communities from Jervis Inlet, British Columbia, Canada - JV7_2_27 | ecosystem: Environmental > Aquatic > Marine > Inlet | place: Canada: British Columbia | collected... | reverse complement strand
CCAATTATCTTTGCTTTATCTATTATGCTCTTTCCAGGCATGATAGCTAATTTTTTCTCCCAGGTTGACAATCCTTTTATAGCCGGCTTAGCCCAAAGTTTTGGTAATCTTTTTGAAAATCAACTTTTCTATGCAGTAATGTATTTTGTTTTAGTAGTTCTTTTTACCTATTTTTATACATCTGTTACCTTTGACCCTAATGCAATTGCCAATAATATTCAAAAACAAGGCGGCTTTGTGCCCGGGATTCGTCCGGGTCCCAATACTGCCAACTTTTTTCATAAAATTTTAAATAGAATTACTTTGGTTGGAGCCTTATTCTTGGGTTTTATTGCTATTATGCCTTTAATGGTCAGGGGTGCAACCGGTGTGACAGCAATGACTATTGGCGGAACAGCGATTTTGATTGTGGTCAGCGTGGTTTTGGAAACAATGAAACAAGTAGAATCCCAATTAGTTATGCGTGACTATGAAGGGTTTTAACGATATGAAAGGTCAAAAATTTGCAGTTATTATAATTGGCCCGCCAGGAGCGGGAAAAGGAACTCAGGCAGAATTATTAGCTGAGAAGATAAACTTGTATTACTTTGAAACAGCTCGTGTTTTGGAGAAAAGCTGGACTAACGCAAAAAAGAGTGATTATATTGAAATTGATGATGGCGAAAAGTTCTATCTGCTTGATGAGAAAAAGTTATTTGATAAAGGAATTATATGCAGCCCGCCATTTGTCAGTTTTGTAGTTAAGAAAAAGATTAAGGAATTGGCTGAACAAAATAAAAATATAATTTTGGCCGGTTCGCCAAGAACGCTGCATGAAGGAAAACAATTAATGCCGTTTTTGATAGATCTTTATAGAGCTGAGAATATTTTGGTCCTGGAGCTTAAAATAAGCAACAAACAAGCAATTTGGCGAAATACCAGACGAAAGCTTTGTTCAAAATGCCGATATCCCGTACCCTTTACCAAAGAGACTCAAAAATTAAAAGAATGCCCAAAATGTGGTGGCAAACTCGTTACTAGAACCTTAGATAAAGAAGATATTGTAAAAGTTCGTCTTAAACAATACACAGGAAGAACTTATCCGTTATTTAAATATTTTAAAGAGATCGGCATTATTGTTAAAGAAATAAACGGCGAGCAGTCAATTGAGGATGTATTTAAGGATATTTTAAAGGCAATGGAAAGATGATTAGGATTTACAGTGAAAATGAAATAGAGATATTGCGTCAGGGTGGAAAGATTTTGGCGAAGATAATTGAAGAATTGAAAAAAGAAGTTAAACCCGGCGTAACAACAAAACATCTAAACAAGGTCGCCGAAAACCTTGTTTTTTCCTGGGGTGCCGAGCCTTCTTTTAAAGGATTTGAAGGATTCCCAGCTGCGCTTTGTACCTCTATCAACGAAGAAATTGTTCACGCAGTTCCTGGAAAACGAAAATTAAAAGAGGGAGATATTTTGAGTTTGGATTTCGGGGTTAGATTTGAAGGTTATTGTACGGATATGGCAATAACAGTTCCGGTTGGAAAAATAGATAAAAAGATAAAGAAATTAATCAGAGTGACTAAAGAGACTCTAAAAATTGGAATTAAGCAGGCAAAGCCGGGCAATCATTTGGGAGATATCGGGTATGCAATCCAAGACTATGCAGAAAAAAATGGTTTTAATGTTGTTCAGGAATTGGTTGGTCATGGAGTTGGCAAAAAAGTTCACGAAGAGCCAAAAATTCCTAATTATGGTTCACCCGATGAAGGCCCGGAATTAAAATCTGGAATGGTCCTGGCATTAGAACCAATGGTAACAATTGACGACTGGCACGTTGAAAAAACCAAAAACGGCTCTGGTTACAAAACTGTGGATAACTCTCTCTCCGCTCACTTTGAACACACCATCGCCATCACCCCAAAAGGCCCGAAAGTGCTAACTCAATTATGAATCTTATATTCAAAATTCAAAAGTCAGGCCAAAAAGGTAAAGTGCCTGTGGAGGTTATTTTAAAGGATAAAAATAAGGTTATTGGCAGGGAAACAGTAGGAAATGCGGAAAAAGTACTTGAGGGACTTGACAGAATTTTTAAAAAGAGTAGAATAGGAATGACTGCTATTAAAAATATACAAACCATTGATTTAAATAAGAATAGGTATACTTCCTACAGAATAGTTAGAAGTATTGAAAAAGCATTAAAATTAAAAATATTTTAACTTTTTCTGGATAACAATTTAATACTACAATATTTTTAACCCTAATTAAGGAGGGAAATTTTTTATGATTAAATGCTTCTCAAAATATCCAAAAGACCTACATCCTCTACCCAACCTTGTTGAGGTTCAGCTTAATAGCTATCGATGGTTTTTGGAATATGGCTTGAAAGAGCTTTTTGAAGAAGTTTCTCCAATCAAAGATTATAGCGGTAAAGATTTAGAATTAAGTTTTGAAGATTATTCTTTAGACGAGCCCAAGTGCAATGAAGCTGAAGCAAAGAAATATGGTCTTTCTTATGAAGCGCCTTTGCGAGCTAGAGTTAAACTAAATAACAAAAAGACTAAAGAAATAAAAGAACAAGCAATCTTCTTGAGTGACTTTCCTATTATAACGCCCAGGGGAACTTTTATCGTAAATGGAGTAGAAAGAGTAGTGGTTTCTCAGCTCATCAGGTCCCCGGGCGTTTTTTTTACTCTGGGATATACCCAAGGAAAAAAACTACATGGAGCCAAAATCATTCCTAACCGAGGGGCTTGGCTTGAATTCGAAACCGATACTAATGGAGTAATTTCGGTTAAAATTGACAGAAAAAGAAAAGTTCCAGTAACTGCCTTAATTCGGGTTTTTGGCATAGAAAGGGATGAAGAAATAATTAAGCAATTTAAAGATATTGAGGACGAATTTAAACATATTGAAGAAACCCTTAAACGAGACCCTTCTAAAAACCAAGCTGAGGGGCTAATTGAAGTTTATAAAAGAATTAGACCAGGCGATTTAGCAGTAGTTGATAATGCCAGGCAGTTAATTGAAAATATGTTTTTTAACTTTGATCGTTATGATTTAGCCGAAGTAGGAAGATTCAAAATGAACCAACGATTAAATACCGAAACTCCCCTAAATAAAGAGTATCGAATTTTACATCTTAATGACTTGATTTTAATAATTAAAGAAATTATTCGTTTAAATAACGACCCGGAAGCTACTGGCGATGATATCGACCATCTGGGAAATCGACGAGTAAGACCATTGGGAGAACTTCTCTTAAATAAACTTAGAATTGGCTTCACTAGAATGGAACGGATTATTAGAGACAGGATGTCAACTCTTGATATTTATACCATAACTTCTGCCCAACTTATAAACTCAAGGCCTTTAATTGCTTCAGTTAAAGAATTCTTCACCTCTTCACAGCTTTCTCAATTTATGGACCAAGTCAATCCTTTAGCTGAACTTGAACACAAGCGCCGAGTTTCAGCCATGGGGCCCGGAGGATTGGCCCGAGAAAGAGCGGGATTTGAGGTTAGAGATGTTCACTCATCTCACTATGGACGGATTTGCCCGATCCAAACCCCCGAAGGCCCGAATATTGGATTAGTTGGTCATTTAGCTACCTATGCCCGACTAAACAAATACGGCTTTATTGAAACTCCATATAAAAAAGTAAAAAACAACAAAGTAACAAAAGAAATAATCTACTTAGATGCAAGCGAAGAGCAAAAATATATTATTGCTCACGCTGGTGTACCCTTGGATAAAAAGGGTTGTTTTTTAACCCAGAAAGTTGAGGCTCGAATAAAAGGAGAGCCAGGAGTAGCAGACAGAGATAAAATTGACTACATAGATATCTCGCCCTATCAGTGCGTCAGTGTAGCAACGGCTCTTATTCCTTTTCTGGAACAAGATGATGCTAATCGAGCTCTTATGGGTTCAAATATGCAACGACAGGCCGTTTCTCTGGTTAATCCTCAAGCTCCGCTGGTTGGAACTGGAATTGAAGAAAGGGTTGCCCAAGATTCTGGACAAATGATATCGGCTCATGAAGGAGGAAAAATTACAGAAGTAGATGCCGACCATATTGTTATTCAACATTCAAAGAAAATAAAACTAGATAAATTTAGCTCACGCTTCTCAGGAACTAAATTAACCCTCACTTCAAAAACTAAAAAATCCAAAAAGAAATTAGGTGGATTAATGGAGATTAGTTCTGATTTCTTTAAAACAACCTATCAACTTCACAGTTTTACTCGAACTAATCAATATACTTGTATTAATCAAAAACCAATAGTGAAAAAAAATCAAATTATTAAAGGGGGTGATGTTTTGGCAGATGGAGCTTCAACAAATAACGGAAAGTTGGCTCTGGGGCAAAATATCTTAGTTGCCTTCTTGCCTTGGGCAGGAGCTAATTTTGAAGATGCAATAGTAATTTCTGAAAAATTAGTCAAAGACGATCGATTTAGTTCAATACATATTGAAGAATTTTCCTGTGATGTGAGGGATACTAAATTAGGGCCGGAAATTACTACACCTGATATTCCCAACGTAGGAGAAGAAAGATTAAAAGATCTGGATGAAGAAGGCACAATAAGAATTGGCGCTGAAGTCATTCCGGGAGATATCCTGGTGGGAAAGATTTCGCCCAAAGGAGAAGTTGATCTTACAGCTGAGGAAAGATTGCTTCGAGCTATTTTTGGAGAAAAGGCTCGAGATATTAAAGATGCTTCTTTAACCCTTCCTCATGGCAAAAGAGGGCGAGTTGTTGGAATAAAAATATTTTCAAGAGAGCAAGGCGATAAACTTCCTGCCGGAGTCATAAAAACAATCCGGGTAGAAGTAGCCCAATTCAGAAAAATCTCAATCGGAGATAAATTAGCTGGTCGTCATGGTAATAAAGGGGTTATTTCTAAAATATTGCCAGAAGAAGATATGCCTTACTTAGAAGATGGTAGGCCAATAGAAATTATCCTTAATCCTTTGGGGGTAGCTTCTCGAATGAATATTGGACAGATATCAGAAACACATTTAGGCTGGGCTGGAAAACACCTGGGTTACCGGGCTTACAGTCCACCCTTTTCAGGAGTAAGCGTAGATGAAATTAAAAAAGAATTGCTAAAAGCAGGTCTCCCTGAAAACGGAAAGGTAACTCTTTATGATGGAAGAAGCGGAGAGCCATTCATGCAAAAAATAACGGTTGGCTATACCTATGTAATGAAATTAATTCATTTAGTAGAAGATAAAATTCATATGCGTTCGATTGGCCCTTATTCATTAATTACTCAACAGCCATTAGGTGGAAAGGCTCAATTTGGAGGACAGAGGTTTGGCGAAATGGAAGTTTGGGCCCTTGAAGGTTATGGCGCTGCCAATTCTCTTCAGGAAATGCTCACTATAAAATCAGACGATGTTTTGGGACGGGCTAATACTTATGATGCTATTATAAAAGGTAATCCTATTAAAGGCCCCAACATACCAGCTTCATTTCATGTTTTATTAAATGAACTAAAATCATTAGGGTTTTCAATTAATTTGATATCCACCCCTCGGCCTGCTGCTGACTCCGCAGCATTGCGGGACGCTAAAGCCAAAAAAGAAAAGCCAAGGGTTGAGGAAATAAAAAAGGTTAGTGAAAAGGCCCAAAAGAGAAAGACTAAAAAGAAATCCAAGGAGAAAGAGAAGATAAAAAAGATTTCCGCCGTCGCTAAAGCTATGGCGGACAAGAAAAAATCTACCAAATAGGCTACGAAATACGAATTTTTACGAATATACGAATTTGTATATTCGTACTAATTCGTAATTAGTAGACACTTGTGGAACAAGATGTTAGAAGATTAGAAGATCTTGAGGCAATTCAGCTAAAATTGGCTGGTCCGGAAGAGATTTTAAGATGGTCTCATGGTGAAGTTACTAAACCAGAGACCATAAATTACCGCACCCAGAGAGCAGAAAAAGATGGTTTATTTTGCGAAAAGATTTTTGGCCCGGAAAAAGACTGGGAATGTTACTGTGGCAAATACAGACGCATCCGCTTCAAAGGAATAGTTTGTGACAGATGCGGCGTGGAAGTCACCAAATCTTCTGTCAGAAGAGAACGAATGGGACACATCAAATTAGCTGTCCCGGTTTCCCATATTTGGTTCCTGAGGGGCGTACCTTCTAAAATGGGGCTTTTCTTTAATATGTCATTCCAAAACTTAGAAAAGATTATCTACTTTGGCGCTTATATCATTACCCATATAGACGAAGATGGTAAAATGAAAGTGATAAAAGAAATTGAAAAAGAATATAAAACAAAATTAAAGAATACTAAGAGTAAAAAAGAAAAAGAGGCTCTTAGGGCTGTAAAAAACAGGGCCGTTGAAGAAGTTAGAAGACTTCAAAAAAATCAAATTTTATCAGAAGTAGCTTATCAAAATCTAAGTATGCAATACGGACATATTTTTGAAGCTGGCATTGGAGCTGAAGCATTAAGAAATATTGTTAAAGAAGCTGATCTTGATAAAATGGTCAAAGAATCAGAGAAAAAAACAAAAAAAACATCATTATCTCAAAGAAGAAAAGTTTTAAGACAGCTGCGACTTATCAAAAGAATGCAAGGCTCCGGCATTAGACCAGAATGGATGTTCTTAACAGTGCTTCCGGTTATGCCTCCAAACCTTCGTCCTATGGTTCAACTTGATGGAGGGAGATTCGCCACATCTGATGTAAATGATCTTTATCGCCGGGTTATAAATCGTAATAATAGATTGAAGAAATTAATAGAGCTTAATGCCCCTGAAGTTATCTGTAGAAATGAAAAAAGAATGCTTCAAGAAGCGGTTGACGCTTTAATCGATAATTCAGCAAGAAGAGGCCAGGGAGCAGTAGTCGCCTCAACCGGCCAAAAAAGGCAGCTTAAGTCTTTGGCTGATATGTTAAAGGGTAAACAAGGAAGATTTAGACAAAATCTTTTGGGTAAACGAGTTGACTATTCTGGTCGTTCGGTAATCGTTGTGGGTCCCGAATTAAAGATTGACCAATGTGGAATTCCCAAAAAAATGGCTCTGGAGCTTTTTAAGCCTTTTGTTATCCGAAAATTAATTGAGAATGAAATTACCTACAACGTTAGAGGAGCAGGAAGATTAATTGAGCAAGGGACAGACGAGGTCTGGGAAATGCTTGAAGAAGTAATTCAAGACCGATATGTTCTCTTAAATCGAGCCCCTACCCTTCACAGACTTGGAGTCCAAGCATTTAAACCGGTTTTAATAGAAGGATATGCTATCCAAATTCATCCAATGGTTTGTTTAGCTTTTAATGCTGATTTTGACGGCGACCAAATGGCTGTTCATGTGCCATTGTCTTTTGAAGCTCAAAAAGAAGCTAAAGAAATTATGCTTTCTTCTAAGAATTTATTTAAACCAGCTACCGGAGAATCAATTGTTATTCCTACTCAAGACATTGTTTTGGGCTGTTATTTTATGACTAGAATAAGAGATGGAGCAAAAGGAGAAGGAAAAATATTCGCTAATGCCGATGAGGCAATTTTAGCCTATCAATCTGATATGATAGACCTTAAGGCCAAGATTAAGCTTCGCCTAAACAACGAATTAATTGATACCTGTGTAGGCCGCATTCTATTTAATGATGTTTTACCTGATGATTTTAAATTTGTAAACGAAGAATTAGCTCGAAAAAATCTGGGTTCTTTAGTTGATGACTTAATAGAAAAATGGGGGCAAAAAACAGCAGCCGAAGTCTTAGATAGAATAAAAGACCTGGGGTTCCATTTTGTAACAAAATCAGGAATTAGCATGAGCTTAGATGACTTAAGTATCCCCAAAGAAAAACCCAAACTCGTATCTCAAGCCGAAAGAGAAACAGACGAGATTAGAAAACAATATCAACAAGGTCTCCTTACTAAACAAGAAAGACGCTTTAGGATTATTGAAATATGGGGTAAAACCAAAAGAGAAATAGCTAAAGCAGTTCCCCAATCACTAGATGTTAATGGACCAATTTATACTATTTTTAGTTCCGGAGCTCGAGGTTCTTGGACCCAAACGGTTCAGATAATCGGTATGAAGGGTCTGGTAATTAATCCGGCTTCGGAAATAATTGAGCTGCCAGTAAAAAGCTGTTTTAAAGAAGGGTTTAATGTTCTTGAATATTTTATCTCCACTCATGGAGCGCGAAAGGGTACCTCGGATACAGCCCTAAGAACTGCTACGGCTGGATATTTGACACGACGCCTTATTGATGTAGCTCAAGATGTAATAATTCGCGAAGAAGACTGCGGTGATAAAAATGGAATAGTTGTCTATAAAGAAGATGTTAAAGACCTGGGTATTCCACTTGCTTCTCGAATTTTTGGACGCATCTTATTAGAAGATGTTTATGATCCTAAAACCAAAAAAATATTAGCAAAAAAAGGAGGGCTTATTGAAAAATTGACTGCTAAAAAAATTGATGAAGCTGGTTTAGATAAAATTCGGGTTCGATCGGTTATAAGCTGTAAAATCAGATTCGGCCTGTGTCGCAAGTGCTATGGATACGATTTAGGAAGAAATAAATTAGTAGAATTAGGAGCGACCGTAGGCATTGTAGCAGCCCAGGCTATTGGCGAACCAGGTACACAACTTACCATGAGAACGTTCCATACCGGTGGAATTGCCGGAGGAGCTGATATTACTCGAGGTCTTCCTCGAGTTGAGGAAATTTTCGAGGCCCGCCTCCCTAAAGGTAAGGCGATGCTCTCAGAAGTAAATGGGAAGATTATAGATATTAAAGAAAAAGGGAAGCAGAATATTATTAGGATTGATGTTAGCGAAGAAACAAAAAAACAAAAAGGCAAAAAAGCAAAAAAACAAGTTCTTAAAGAATATGCCGTACCCTTAAGAACTGGGCTTTGGGTAAAGAAAGGAGATTTGGTAATCAAAGGACAACAACTTTGCGGAGGGCCTATTGATTTAAAAGAATTATTTAATCTAGCGGGCCAAGAAACTGCCCAAAGATATATTCTAAGAGAAGTTCAAAATATCTACACTTCTCAAGGAGGAGGACTTCATGATAAACATATTGAAATAATTATCAGGCAGATGTCCTCTCGAATTAAGGTAAAGGATTCCGGAAGCACCAATCTTTTACCGGGAGTTATTATTGAAAAAGATAGGTTTCTTGAAGAAAACTACAAAGCAAAGAAAAAAGGAAAACAATTAGCCACCTGCCAGCCGCTTCTTTTGGGTATTACCAAAGTTTCCTTAACTACTGAAAGCTTCTTATCGGCTGCTTCTTTCCAAGAAACTGTTCGGGTCTTAATCAATGCTGCTATTGAAGGCAAAATAGATACTTTAAGGGGGCTTAAAGAAAACGTTATTATTGGCAAACGAATTCCAGCAGGAACTGGATTTAAAAATTCAAAATCCAAATGATAAAAATTCAAAACTCGTTACTATAATCGGTCCGATGTACATCGGACCGATTTTTTATTTACCCTACACCTGCATAAATGCAGAGTTTACAAATTTTAAAAAATTTATGGTATAATAAGATATATGGCAAAGCGTAGACCGAACAGGCCCCGCTCAACGGGGAAGCCCGAGAAAAAGGAATTTCTTCGCCTTGATCCTGAAACCAAACGGGGTATTGTGGTTATTGCCTTGTTTACCTTGGGAATTTTGATTAGCTTAGGACTAAGCGGATCAGCTGGAAAATTTGGCGAGGGTTTCCGTCAATATGCTGACTTGCTTTTAGGCAAGGGCATATTTTTAATTCCAGTGGTATTAGTAATAGCTGGTTTTATAATTCTTAGGTATATCCACCGAAGCGTTTATCTTCCAGTGTTTTTGGGAAGTATTATTTTTATTTTAGGATTTTTGAGCCTGGCTCATGTCCTTTTTCCTGAACAACAAAGAGGCGGTTATGTTGGTTATTTGGTTAGTTGGCCATTTTTATACGCTTTAGGTAAATGGGCTTCTTTTGTTGTTTTCTTAGCCCTTATTTTAATCTCAATCTTAATGGCTTTTAATATTCCTTTAAGAAAAAGGGTTAAAGAAAAGGAAGAAATAATAGAATACCCTGAACCCACTCTTCCTAAAAAAGAAAGATTTGGTAATTTTATAAAAAAGGTTTTGCCAAAGCCAAAATTTAGAGTAAAATCCTTAGGCCAAAAGAAGAAAGAAGCTGTTTCCAAGTCTGACTTGGTTTCCGAACCAGAACAAGAATTAATAACCGCTATTTCCCATCCGCCTATTTCTGATTATAAATTCCCTCCTATTGAATTATTAGAAAGTGATAAAGGTTCTCCTTCCAGCGGCGATATTAGAATTAATGCTGGAATTATCCAAAAAACTTTAGATAATTTTGGCATAAAAGTAGAAATGGGCAAAGTAAGCATTGGCCCGACCGTTACCCAATATACTTTAAGGCCAGCAAGCGGAGTTAAACTCTCAAGTATTACTGCCCTACATAGAGATTTGTCTTTAGCTTTAGCTGCTCATCCGATTAGAATTGAGGCGCCTATTCCCGGCCGTTCTATGGTTGGCATTGAAATTCCCAATAAAGCAGTTACCTTGGTCCGCTTAAAAAATCTTTTAGAGGGGATTGACCTTAGAAAAGATCTTTCGCGGCTAAATTTGGTTTTAGGAAGAGATGTAGCTGGTAATCCTCTCTGGGTAGACTTAGCCAAAATGCCACATCTTTTAATTGCCGGGGCTACTGGCAGCGGCAAAAGTATTTGTATAAATTCTATAATTGCTACTTTGCTTTATCAGAAGACTCCGGAAGAATTAAAATTTATCCTAATAGACCCAAAAAGAGTAGAACTTCCCCGCTATAATGATATTCCTCATTTGCTTACTCCGGTAATTGTTGAATTAAATAAAACTATCAATGCTCTAAAATGGGCGATTGGCGAAATGGAAAGACGCTATGAAGTTTTATCTGAGGTCAAGGCCAGAGACCTCTTTTCTTATAATTCTATAGCTCCAAAAAAAGGAGAACTAGAGACTTTGCCTTGCATCATTATTGTTATTGATGAGTTAGCTGATATTATGGCTGCTTTTGGCAGGGAGGTAGAAGGAGCAATTATCCGGCTTGCCCAGATGTCTCGAGCAGTTGGTATTCATTTGATTATTTCAACCCAAAGGCCGTCAGTTGAAGTAATTACCGGCCTTATTAAGGCCAATATCACCAGCCGGATTGCTTTTCAGGTTGCTTCTCAAGTAGATTCCCGGACAATCTTAGATATGGCTGGAGCTGACAAATTACTCGGCAATGGCGATATGCTTTTCCTTTCCGGAGAAACTGCCTATCCTAAACGTATTCAGGGAATCTACGTTTCAGAAAAAGAAATTAAAAATGTTGTTAAGTTTATCAAAGGCGAAAAAACCGCTGAATATAGTGAAGAAGTAACCACTCCCGAACCAAGCAGAAGGACGCTTTTTGGCGTAGGAGCTAATGTTGATGACCCGCTTTATGAAGATGCAAAAGAATTAGTAGTTCAAGCAGGTAAAGCATCAGCCTCTTATCTTCAACGCCGGCTTCAAATCGGCTATGCGCGGGCTGCCCGACTTTTGGATATATTAGAAGACCAAGGAGTAATCGGCCCTCTTGACGGTGCAAAACCGAGAAAAGTATTAGTAGGGAAAGAATCCGAGACCGCCAAGGAAGAAAACGAATCCTCCTTCGCCGAGGCTACGGAGGACAAGGAAGAAGAATTTGAAAATTCCCAATAAGGCATTAATTTTTTATTTTAAAAAATAGCCCGTAAATTTAGGCTATTTTTTAATATTTGTAATTTGCTGTGGCAGGTAGGTAGATTTACTTTTTTTTCTTTCTTCTCACAAAAGCAGGAATGTCCCATTCATCTTTTTCCGGTGGTTCAATTGAATCTAAATTAGTATTTGAATCTTTTTTCTTTTTGTCTATTGGTCCTGAAACAGCGCTGAAAATATCTTTATTCTCTTTCTCTTCTTCGGTCTCTTCTTTTTCAAGCTGGAGCTTGGACGTTGAGGAACCTTCACCTTCAAATCCAGTAGCAATCACAGTAACCTTTAACTCTCCTTTTCTTAACTTATCATCAATAACTGCCCCAAAAATTACTTTGGCATCCGGATCTATTGATTCAGTAATTATTTGAGCTGCTTCATTGACTTCAGCCATTCCCATATCCGGACCACCGCCAATACAGAAAAGTACTCCCTTGGCTCCATCAATAGAAAGTTCCAATAAAGGAGAGTTTATAGCTGTTTTAGCTGCCTCAACTGCCCGCTCATTACCAATTGCCCGACCAATTCCCATTAGAGCAGGACCGCCGGCCTCCATTACTGTTTTAATATCGGCAAAATCAACATTAATTAAACCCGGCGCAGTAATTAAGTCGGAGATTCCTTGAACACCTTGCCTTAAAACATCATCAACCACAATAAAAGCATTAATTAAAGAAGTTTTCCTGTCAATCACTTGAAGTATTCTATCATTAGGAATAGTAATTAAAGTATCAACTACTTCTTTAAGCTGTTCTAAGGAATCCTCGGCAATCTTCGTTCGCTGAATTCCTTCCCAGCTAAAAGGCTTAGTTACTATTGCCACGGTTAAAGCACCCACATCTTTAGCTTCTTCAGCAATAATAGGGCTGGCTCCGGAACCGGTTCCTCCGCCAAGACCGCAGGTAATAAAAACCATGTCGAGCTTTTTTAAAGCATCGCGGATTTCTTCTCTGTTTTCTTCGGCAGCCTGACGACCAATTTCCGGATGCATGCCGGCTCCCAACCCCTTGGTTAATTCTTTACCAATATGAATTTTTTCCGGGGCATTACTATAATGAAGATCTTGGACATCGGTATTAACAGCGGCAAAGCTAACCCCTTTTATCCGGCAGGCCATCATTCGACCAATGGCATTTCCGCCGCCTCCTCCGACGCCAATTACTTTAATTTTAGCAAAAGTTTCAATTTCGGGTTTAATTTGAGGCACGTTTCTTCGCTTTGCTCAGTCAAATTCAAAATTCAAAATGAAAAATTAAAAATTGATTGAGTAAAACATTTAAATATTAAAAGTTAATCTTTATTTTATTTTATTACTTTGAAAAATTTAGTCAAGGCAAAAATGCTCTGAACCACCCTTTTATTTTATTAATTGTAGTCGAAGCTGAGGGAATCTCCGATAAAATTGATTTCTGATTGATGCCCTTTCCCATTTTAAGCCCCCAAAGGACCAGTCCAGTAGCTGTAGCAAAGGCCGGATTATCTATCCCTTCCATAATGCCCTCTACCTCAGAAGGAATCCCTATTTCTGCTGGCAAGCCAAGCTCCTGCTTAGCAAGATCTACTATATTTGGCAATAAAGAACCCCCGCCTACTAAAATAACTCCGGCTGGTAAAAGCTTTTGCTTGCCAATCTTTTTTAATTCTCTATTAACTAAATCAAAAATTTCACAAACCCTTGCTTCAATTATTTTAGCAACTTCTCTCTTATCAATCTCTCCCTCTTCATTTTCATCTAATTCAGACAAATTTATAGTTTCCTTCTTTTTAATTTCAGAAGGTGATGCTACTCCATATTGAAGTTTTACTCGCTCGGCTAAATCAATGGTTGTCCTTAGTCCTATGGCAATATCATTGGTTATATGAGAAGACCCGACAGGCAGAATGTGGGCGTGAAGTAATTTCCCCTCTTCATAAACTACCATTGATGCTGTGCCGCCGCCTAAATCTAAAACTAAAACTCCAAGTTCTTTTTGGCGCTTAGAAAGCACTGATTGGGAAGCAGCTAAAACATTTAAAGCCAAGCCATTAATTTTAATCCCTAAACCAGAAACACATTTTGTTAAATTCTTAATATGGGGAGCTAAGCCATCAATAATTATAGTATCTACTTCGAGTCTGGCTCCTATCATGCCTAAAGGATCCTGAATATCTTCTTCATTATCAAGTTTGAAGGTTTTTGGAATAACATGAATAATCTCTCGGTTTGGAGGAAGAGAAATAGCTGAAGCAGAATCTATAACTCTTGAAATATCTTCCTCGGAAACCTCCTGGTCAGCCCGGGAAACTGCTACTAAACCCTTATTCTCCCTTACGCTAATATGATTTCCTCCAATGCTTAGATAAATATGATCAATAGGAAAACCGCTGCTTAAGCTCGCTTGCTCAACTGCCTTTTTAATGCTTTCCGTAACTTCATCAATATCAACAACTACTCCTTTCCGCATTCCGCTGGATGGAGCTTCGCCTACTCCAATTATCTTGGGCTTTTCTTCGCCCTCCTTATACGAAGCAACCACCACCCTTGTATTGCTGGTCCCTATATCCAGACCAGTTGTTATATTACCTTTCGCCATATTTCTTCTTGTTTTTTCGCCATTTTATTATAATCTTCTTTAGTTTTATCGCTATATCCTGCTAAATGTAAAATTCCGTGGATTAACAAAGTTGCTAATTCTTGTTCAAAAGAATGACCCAGGCGCTTAGCTTGTTTCTTGGCTTGCGGCAAACAAATAAAGAGCTCTCCGTAATCAAAAGCTAAAACATCAGTTACTCGATTTTTCCCGCGATACTTTTTATTCAAATTCCTCATCCGCGCCTCCCCAACAATCACCAAACCAACTTCAGTCTTTTCTTCAAAATTTAAAAAATTTAAGCTTTTTTTCGCAACTCTTTCCAAAAACTTCTTATCAACTTTACCCTTGGTCAAATTATTTATTTCTAACTTCATAATCACTCATTACTCGTCTCTCAGCAACTCGTTAACTACTTTACTCACCACTCCTCCTTCAGCCTTTCCTTTTAATTTCAACATCAAGGCGCCCATAACTTTGCCTGTATCTTGGAGGCCAACAGCGCCAACTTCCTCAATAACTTTTTTGACCTCTTCTTTTACTTGTTCCTCGTCCATCTGCTCGGGCAAATATTTCTTTAAAATTTCCAGTTCTTTTTCCTCTTTTTCTACCAAATCTTGCCTTTCGCCTTTCTTAAATTCCTCAATAGCATCTTTTCTCTTTTTTGCTTCACTCATAACAACCCCTGCTACTTCTTCTTTAATCAACTTACTTTCTTTCTCCAGTTTCTCTATATTCTTTTCCTCTTTACTTAACTTTGTCCTTTTCTCAATCTCTTTATTTTTAATAGCTGCATTTATCCCTCGCAATACTAAAAGCATTAGCTCATTTTTCTCCTGTTGAGCTTTTTTTAAATCATTATTTATTTGTTCTCGTAAAGACATATTATTTTAATAATCCCAATTTATCCTTTGTCTCTCTCTCTTTCTTAGCCTTCTCCCGATAAAGAGCATCCTTTTTGCGCAAGCTCCTGCTTCTTTTTCTTTTTTGAAACCGTGCTTTTCGGGCAGATAACAAAACACCGCTCAACTGCACTTTTCGAGTAAAGCGTCTTAACATCGCACTGGTGCTTTCCCTTGGTTTTTTCCTTACTTCAACACTCATAATAATTCAAATCTACAAATGGTATGCGAATGCTTCGAATATTCGCGGCATTCGAATAAAAATTCGTATCATTCGAATTAGGCTTGGCGCTAACCGCCAAGCAAATGTAAATGTAAATGGTCAACTGTTTGCCCGCCTTTCCGGCCAACACTAAAAAAAAGTCTATAGCCATCATCAACCCCCTGCTCCTTGGCTATCTTTTTGGCTAAAAAAAACAAATCAGCTATAAGTTCTTTATGTTTTTCTTCTAAATGATTAACTGAAACAATGTGGGTTTTCGGCAGCAATAAAAGATGAGTCGGGGCTGATGGCTTAATATCTTTAAAAACGATAAATTTATCGTTTTCGTAAACAATATCAGCGGCTTGTTTTTTATTAATGATATTACAAAAGATACAATCCATATTATTTTAACTTTTTCTTCACCCCCCTCACTACCCTCTCAATTGATACAGTTTCTTGGACTCCTGATTTCATATCTCTTATAATAATATTATTCTCTAAGGCTTCTTTTTGACCAAGAATCAGGGCAATCTCCGCGCCCGATTTATCAGCAGCCTTAAGTTGAGATTTTATGCTGGTTTTACTAAGGGTTTCGGCCACTTTAAGCCCCTTATTCCGCAACTCTTCAAATAATTTAAGGCTTCTTTTTCTTCCTAATTCACCCAAATGAACTAAAAATATTCGCGGAGGAACCTCTCTGGGAATCTTTATATCCTGAGACTTTAAAACAGAAATTATTCTTTCTATTCCAGCTGCCACACCAACTGCTGGTGTTGGCTTGCCGCCCAAAAGCTCAACTAATCCATCATAGCGACCCCCTCCTGCTAATTCGAGCAAACCATCATCTTCCAGCCTAAACTCAAACACTGTTCTGGTATAATAATCTAATCCTCTAACTAAATAAGGATTAAGAAGATAGGGAATATCTAATTCATCTAATGTTTCTAAAACTTCTTTAAAATGATTATGACATTCCTCGCATAAATAATCAATCACCTGAGGAGCATTATTAGCTAATTGTCGGCATTTTTCTTCCTTGCAATCAAGAAGACGGAGGGGATTTGACTTAAGGCGTTCTCGACAATGACGACAAAGCTTTCTTATTTGCTTTCGGTAATAATCAATTAAAAGTTTTTTATAATCAGATCGACAATCAGAACAGCCTATGCTATTAATTTGAATATTAAATCTCTTAATACCTAATTTTTTAAAAATAAGGGTAACGAGCTGAATAAGCAAGACATCATTGATTGGACTTGCTTCTCCGATTATTTCTAAATTAAACTGATGAAACTGACGAAAACGACCGGCCTGAGGTTTTTCATGGCGAAAAATAGGGCCAATAGAATACAGTTTTACTGGCTGGGGCCAGCTTTTCATTCCGTGCTCAATATAGGCCCTGACTATAGATGGGGTAAATTCCGGGCGAAGGGTAAAATAATCCCCTCCTTTAGTTTTAAAAGTATACATTTCCTTTTGAATAACATCAGTAGTTGCTCCGGTTCCTTTTTCAAATAATTGAACATCTTCAAAAATAGGAGTATTAATAGGCAAAAACCCATAGGCGGAAACTAATTGTTTTGTCACCCCGCTAACTCTTTCGTAATAATTCTGCTCATTGGGTAAAATGTCAAAAGTCCCTTTGGGAACCTGAAATTTTACCTTCCTTCCAGTCTGCCGCGAGGCAGGCCTTTGGCGGCCCGCCTGTGGCGAGGCTCGCCTTTGGCGGCCCGCCTTCCGACCCGCTTTGCCCGCCTTGCCGCCCGCTTCGCCGCGAGGCGAGCGAGGCCGGCCACGAGATCGACGAGTCATTGTTTTTTTCTTTGGTCTAGACATAATTAATCCAGTACTATTCCTATTCGGTCAAAAGGCCAGGCTCTTAGCCAGGCCCTACCGACAATATATTTACGGGGAAGGAGTCCCCACTTTCGAGAATCAGAAGAAGCCTTACGATTATCTCCCAAAACAAAATAGTCATCTTCGCTAAGACTTATTTCTAAATTACCAGAGGTAAATTCGTTCCCCTCTGATAAATATGACTCATCCAAAATGAATCCAGCTGGATTTTCCTTATTAAAAATAGTTACTTCTCCATCTTCAATTTTAATAATCTCATTAGGTAAAGCAACTACTCTTTTGATATAATACTGGGAAGGATATTTTGGGTACTTGAATACTACTACATCTCCCCGCTCGGGTTCATGAAGCCGATAACTAATCTCATCAATAATCAAATATTCACCGTTTTCAAAATTTGGTTCCATTGAAGCGCCTCTAACAAAAAAAGGTTGGAATAAAAAATAACGAATGGGAATAATAATGGCCAAAGAAATAATAATTATCTTTGCTGTTTCCCATATAAAACTTAAAACATACTGCCAGGATTTAATTTTGGGTTCGGTTTTTATAGGCATACTAATTTAATTATACTACAAAAATTTTCTGATTACAATACAAGATGATATAATAAAAACATGAATAAAGTTTACTCAATCATAATAAATATATTAATCCTGGCGAATATACTTTTAATCTCTTCTGTAGTATTCACGAAAAAAAGGATGATTATAATTGAGAATCCTTTGAATTCTCCTGCGAATTATCAGCTGCAGGTTGGCCAAAATTCAGCCACCACCTCTTTCAATTTTCAGGCCTCTATAGGTCCCAGCGAGGAAAAACAAACTAGCTCCCTTTCCCCAGTTTCTCAACC
>Ga0255055_10001355_pt1 | contig 18118 bp, 25 predicted proteins | sample JV7_2_27_MG_FD_188633 | JGI IMG/M metagenome (GOLD analysis project Ga0255055, IMG submission 188633) | Seawater microbial communities from Jervis Inlet, British Columbia, Canada - JV7_2_27 | ecosystem: Environmental > Aquatic > Marine > Inlet | place: Canada: British Columbia | collected... | reverse complement strand
GTGTTTTCTCCTCGGCAAATGCAGTAAATGGAATTATCAAAACCAAAACGATGAGAATTAACAGATACTTCTTCATATCTCTCTCCTTATCAATACGTATTGTATTCTTCCCTCAATCGCTCCACTGCTTGAGGAGCGGGTCACTTCAGCGAACCGAGTTTACGCTAAATCGATACAATAGTGTTACAATATATATATTCTGTAATTACCTCAATACAATATGTATAAAATTTTCTATTATTGTTGAATAAGCAGGGACCTATTAGCAGTACTTAAAAGTAGAAAGATGCGTACAGCACAGCTCCGAAGAAGGTGTTTCTCAGCTCCACAGTAAATTCATTACTCGCCGCAGTGATATAAATGGGGAAATAGGTGATGCCGCCTCCAAACCCGACATGCTTGAAGGTCCGGTGCTCTAAGAATAAGCTGGTTTCCGACATATACCCTCCATACTCCTTATACTTGACGAAGAAGAAGTTGAATCCGGTTATTATCCCAAGCTTGTTGGTCAACCGGTATCCGAAACGCAAACCAAGAACGGGAAGTGGGAGGTGTATCGTATCCTGTTCGTCAATTCCTTCATCAGGATCGATCGACTTAGCCCCCCAACTCAGTTTTGAGAAGTATACTCCAGGGCTCAAACCAAGCACTACTTTCGAGTCTTCATGAAAAATCCAGGTATAAGAGACACGTGCTATCTGGCTCTGCAGATAACTTTCGACCTCTGGTGTTGTCACCTCAAGGGTACTACCATCCAACGATGGATTGTTCACAACGGAGATAGTTCCATTTCTTCTGATATCGTAATACTCAAAATCGATAGCATGGCGTCTGTTGAATCGATAGGCGAAATAGAACCTCGGTACCACAGTAAAACTCTCGAAGCCCAATTGATCAGAACCGATAAACAGGCCGATGGGTACAGTATTTGAATCTAGACGTATCTTAGTACGCATACTGAAGGCGAAGTACGCACCGGCTCGAATCGTTCCACCTCGGTCGCGAACAGGAGAATCTTTCAGTTCCTGGGCACACACGAATGCGGATACGGATGTAATAAAGAACAGAATCAGTAGACTATGTTTTAATGATCTCATTCTTATGCGTACAGAGATGTATCAATATTAATAGTGATTGACTGTGTTCCTAGGTACCATTGTCGCATTCTTTTAAAGCTTGTTTAGAGCATCCCACTCTGCCTTCGTCACGTTACCCCTTAACTCACCATGGTATTTAAGTACTGCGCCCCGATAATCCTCCCGAAGCGATTGTATCTCACTGAAAAACTCATCCAGCTCCTCACGAGTCGTATCGTACCGCTTGTCAAGCTTGTCCAGCTGTTTACCGTATTTATTGAACCTCTTCTGATAACTCTTCGTATCCTTATTCAAATCATCTATTATCTGCAGTATCATCTCCTGGCAGGCAGGCTCGGTTATAACCGCCTCTATTATACTGGGTTATACTCTATTAAAAGTTCACATAGAATTACAAAATCTCCATATTCCACCCAGTATAACCGAGTTTCCGCTAAATCGTAACAAAACACAGTGAAGTCTGAGATATCCTGAAGGACTTAAAGATAACAATATAAAGAGTTACTTAACTTCACCATATTCTAGATTGGAATAATTATACAACCTTAACGTCGAACAAATGTCGAATAAATCCACAGAATAAAATAGCATTAAAAAGTTCATATTAATGAATAAACTCATAGCAGTAACCTTTTAATATTCTCACACATTCCTCTTTAATAAATTGTTGTCATTTTATGGAGAATCAGTATAATAGCGCTTTAGTGAAATTAATGATATTTGACAGAATGTGTTGTGAACGAGCGGAAATGACCCGCACTGCCTATCGGTGGTGCGGGTTTTTTCACGCCCAAATCTTCGTTTGTAATAGTATGAGTATATCTATGGTTCAACATTGACTTGTCCGATGCCGCTGGCTGATATGGACAGGCATTAGTGATATATTGGGGAGACATGAGAGAAGGGGGTAAAATGACGAAAACGCAAAAGGCGCTGACCCTGGTTGAAGGTGTTCTTGATGAGCTCCGTGATATAAACACCGACTTGCTCAAGACAGTTGGCTATTACGGGTGGGCGATGGACGCTGTCTGAGTGGATGTCTGGAAAGGGGCTGAAGTGAGTGATATAAAAGAACAGATATTAATGTCATGCGTAAATTGCGGTGGCATAGGGAGGGAATTAATGACACAGAAAACCGCAAAGCCAGCTACAATGAGTGACCTTGGATACAAGAGTCTCGACCCGAAGGATTGGAAAGTCGAAGATGTTTACCTCTACGGTCAGGACGAAAAGGGGAAGAGAATCTTTGGCTATGACAAGCGGTACTATGAAGACGGTACAATGTGTAATGCGTGGGATGCAGGCGAGAAGATCGACGGCCAGGTTGGGAAGGGTGATGGTTGTACACTGATTCGTCAAAACGGTGTAGTTAAAGTCCAGAGGGATATGATTTCGATGGATGGCACCCTGTCCGATACCGAGGGCAACATTGGCAGTATCCATGACGTTGGGCGCTACCAGAAGGTCTCAGAGGGCATGAATATGCCGAGAGTATACGCTAAAGAGATACGTCTGAAATACGGTGGTACTCATAAAGTTGACAGTAAGCTCCAATACAAGCCTGATTACTGTGCCGTGAAACACCATCAGTTTACAAATATCCACACGCACGAAGACAAAATCTGCGAAGAGTTCTTCTATCATGAGACACAGGCATGGTTATGGAAGTATAGAAACGGGGTGCCGATGCTCGAGGGAAGCATTCATCAAGCTCGAGAAATCGAAGTTTTTGAATGGAGGTTTATACTTGATTTTTGTCAAAAGATAGACGTGACCCTGTGCGAATATGAAGTGTTTTGTACAGAGCTCGAAGAACAGGACCCTAAAGAATATCGTATCATTTATAATTTCCAAGGGGAACCTATTGAAACTCACGTTTCGGATACTCTGAAAAAATTTAGGATGTGGATTTCGCTATATGTTTTAATTGTCATGGAAGACAGAGCATATGTTGATCTTGTGTGGCATGAAGATGGTTGGAAGAAGCGGTTAAAGAGGCTCGATACCAATGCGAGAAAGCGCCTACGAAAGCTTCATGAGCTCATGAAGGACCAGCGTCGACGCCTTGAGAGACCGATTAAAGAAATGTTGGAATAATCGTCAGTTTTTACTGAAATTGCTACAGGTATAGTAGGAGCACAAATAGTGCTTACTACTTCACCTGGGAGGTTTCTCCATGGCAGCAAGAAAGATGAAGTTCTGGTATCAGATGCCAGACGATTTCATGGATCAGGCTCTCATCAAACTGATTCTAAAACAGGATGGTGAACGGTATGTCATTCTTCTATTAAATGATAGACATCAGATGTAATAATCATATTTATGAACAAATAGCAGAGAAACATTGAATAAGTAAAAAATATACCCGCATATCAGCGAACAAAACTCCGCATTTGCTCCAAGTAGTAATTGAAGTGAACAGGCCCCGAACCCTTAACTATTAGCGACTGTTGTTTTACGTATGTTTTACTATTGAGAGAACATACTTAATCCACACTACATTAATTGTAAAAATAAGGCAGAGACATAATTCGGTACTAGGGTGAATGACCTGATACTGTTTTGAGATAATAAATCTGGAGAAAGGGATGGTCAGCAAAATGATGAAGAGTAATCAAGATGAGCACACTGGGATTAAAAAACGCCGACAAAACTTCACAATGGTGGATAATGCCGTTATTACCAATACGAAATTATCTGCTTATGACAAAGCTGTGTATCAATCTCTGTGTTACTTCGCAGACTATGAGGAAGGGACTTGTTACCCAAAAGTCGCCACGATTGCAGAACTTGCGGGATGCAAGCGATCGAAGGTTTTTGATTCATTGAACAAGCTTGAAAAATACAAACATATCAAACGTGAGAATCGACCAGATCCAAATAACCCGAAAGCGAAGACGAGCAATATGTACACATTAACTGGCAGCCTCTATGGGGCAGTCCATGAAAAGGACGAAGATAGTCTATCTGATGGACCACCCCCGTCCACCAAAAGGACGGAAACAAGACTCAATGAACTATACTCAAACAAACAAACTGAGCTTACGGGGGATTCCTCACCTACTGACATGAAGATAATATCTGATAAGTATGGGGAGCTTGATATTAAACCATGGAGCTTGAAGAACAGTGATGGTGAACCCGCTACTGACTTTGAGATAAATGCTGCTTTGTTTGGTTTGGATCATTGTAAATGGGGTGTAAAAAATCCAGAGGGAATGTTCGTTCACATTTTAAAAACAGGATCTGCACGTAAACAATATAGGGCTATTATGAAAGAACAAGAAAAAGAAGAGGCTTTAAAGCGAGAGTGGGAACAGAAGGTACAGCACGCAATCGAAAACATACAAGATTTTATCGAAGAACAAATGACGGAGCTCCGTACCTCACAGGATGTTGAATATCGTCAGTACAATCATGACTCAAGAAAAATGGATCTTATAAAGGTACATGGCCCAAGACTTGACCATGATCTCGAACAAGTACTGGAATCTTGGAAGGAGTTCGCTATCAATGATATTTCATTTGAGTTAAAGAAGGTCATATTCCATGGATTCTGTGATGTATTTAACATCATGAAGTACATGGATAATCCAGATGATACTACTTATCAAATGCAGCTGAATGAGCGAAAGAAAATCATCACACAGGTGAATGAGCAGATCAAGAAAGCATCTTAGTATAAGTGACAAGGTATCGCATTTGAACCTGCCCCAATAACGAGGCAGAACCACTGAAGATGGCCTTGGGTATTGGTGTAAGAAATGACAAGTAAAGCATCAACGAAAGTACAGAGAGCAGAAGAAACTCCAGAATAACGCCTGGTAACGCACCATCCTACTAATTACACATATAAGTCTGACGCCCTCCACACACCTATCATAGGTATATGGATCATCCAAGGTACTCTCACAGTAACAAGGTGGAACGCCCTGTAAAACAGGGCTATAACAGGGACTTTGTCTGTAAAACAGGCAAGAACAGGCAAAACCATCGTGTAAAACATGCATGGAACATGCTGTAACGGATGATAACGGACGAATCCTCCGTTAACCCCAAATGTAACTTTTTCCCACTTTTATTATCTTTTCCAATCAAAATTGCAGAAATTGCCACAGGTAGAGTAGAGGGAGTGAACACAGAGTCAAACGTAACCAAAGTGGGGACGCTGTCCCCCTCCTTCTCCCATACAGGTGTTTACTTTGGTTGCTTGACTATAGGGCAGTTGCGTCTGTCCATTTCCCCCTAAAGGGTAGCCCTCGGATGGTCACCGCATCTGAGGGCTATTTTGCGTATTACCCGACTCGCCCATGGAGCGTTGCTCTGAAGGCTCGAGCGGACACACATACAGGAGTTTGTAAACATGGAAACGAAGAAACTCAAGGTAACAGAAGTGTATGAGCAGTTTGCAGATGAGATCTTCCCTGGGGAACAGGTGCGTAAGATGAAGGGTCAGTTCCTCGGAGTTCATGATGATGGTGAGATTGAGAATGACTACACCAATCTCGTGGCTGACCTGATGATTGCTCGAGCTTCAATAGAAGATCCACAGGGCGTGTATGGCTTTCTGGAAGGCACATACCCTGAAGACGAGAAGGATGTGAATGGCAAGATCGCTAAACGCATCGAGGGTGCGTGGGAATGTTTGGATGAGACCGTCGAGGGTTTCATGAAGAGATTCAAGGCACTGCCCCTGAACCCAAATCTGCGAAGCCCTGTCATGATACAGCTCTCTACTGGTAAGCCTGTACCACAGGGTACGTTCATACTTCCCAAGATCGCCACACCAGTGATGAAAGCAGTGGATATCACTGAGTCTGATATGGAAGCTCTCAGGCAGGCAACCCTAAACCATCTAAATGAGATCATCAAAGGTATGCACAAGGATATGGATGGGGATGAAGTCAACACGATGTCAGATGGGATGCTCACGCTCTTCAATAACTACACCGCATTCACAGGGTACATGATCAATGAGGAAGGTGAACTGGACGAAGCATACTGGGTGTATTTCATCCCCACAACCGAGAAGGTGTGCGAGCGGATGTCTTTCAAAGGTCTCAGGATGTGCGTGATAGCAAGACAGTTTGCTATGGACGACATGTACGAACTCAACGGTTTCAAGTCTCGGGAGCAGTCCGCTGAATACTTCGATGCATGGCATGACCTGATCAAAGGTCTCATCGAAAAGTCTGATGAGCTGTTCAGCAAGTTCTGGTCAGGGGAGGGCAGTGATGAGTGATCCGAATACTTCTCTCGAATACCAGATGGGAAAGCACCGGTGGGCGAAGACCATCAACCTTGACGGTGTCCTGCACCACGAGGATGAGCTCGAAGGCATGTCACTACACGAGATCGATTTACTTCGTCTAAAAATAAACGAGGCTCTCGAGAGCGTAAAGGGTCAGTTGAAATACAAAGAGGATCCAGATCCCGATTGGCTCAAGAGGGTAGAGGGATTCAAGCGCCTGCTCGGAGTGTGGAACCTCAAGGTCGCCTATCACACTCGTATCAAGAAGAAGGAGAGCCGAAAGATCGGTGACTACTTCATTGACTGTGCCAAAACCTTCCTCGACAAGGCGGAGTTCGACTACATCTTCCAACAGGCGATGCTGGCGAAGGAGAGTGTGGAGTCATGAGCCTTCAGCTTGTGGTTAATAGGAAGAGAGTTCTGGAGAAGGATCCTGACCCAAAGCCATTTAAACTAACAGTCTATAGCTTCGGGATCCTCTATAAGTCGGAGCGAAAGATCACCGTCCGTCCGAAAAAGGGCAGGCGGTGATTCTCATATATCAAAACAGGATCAGGGCTATGAAATCATTGAACTCTGGTTACCCATCCGAGCTCGGTGACTGGAGCAAGGAGAGAAAAAGAATGTCTAAACCATGCAGTGTGTGTATTCACAAACAAAGAGAATCTGTAGAGAGGGAAATCCTCGAAGGTAAAGCGATCGATGCTATTGCCCGGGAGTATGATCTGTCGGCTTCAGCACTGAAACGACACCGTGACAATGAGCATATCGAAACCAAGCTTGTGAGGTCCTCAGAGGTTGCTGAAGTGGTACAGGCTCAGAATCTATTCGAGCGGATTGAGGAGCTCGAGGCTGAGGTCGCAGAGTACAAAACTATGGCAGTCGAGCAGAATAATTATAGAGTTGCACTCGCCTGTATTGACCGACAGGCAAAACTAATCGAGCTCTACGGGAAGATGAAATTGCTCGCCATGAAGGGTGCTGAGATTGGAGACATGACTGATGATGGTGTACCTGTGTGGCAGACAAAAGCTCTTTCACATATGATCTGCAATGTCATTGATCGGCATCCACTGATCGAGATTGATATGATGGTTGCTCTCATGGCACTTGATAGAGCGCCTGAGGGTGATAAGTGGGTGAAGCTTCCCGAAACCACCAACTATAATGATCTGAAAAGAGATGGATATGTAAACCCTGAAAGCAAGAGCGACTCTATGATATATTTCTTTGCTAAACGTGAGGAGTATGTCAAAAGGCTGACGGACGGACAGCTCACAGTAGAGGAGTATTTCAATAAGATCAGGTTCGTGGAACAGACAAGAAACTTCATCAAGGATGTACATAACATCATTGATGAGCTTTGGGAGGAACATCATAATCATTTACAGAAGGATACTCGACAAGGTTCCTGAGGGGCAGGTGTGAATGACGATACCGGATACCTATGATAAGGAAGCCTTGAAGGGACAAGGGTACTGGGACGACACCTTAGAATGGAAATGGGAGCAGAGGGAAAAGATCCTCGGTGACCTCGCATTCAAGGACGTGGTGTCAGCAATGCAATATCCTCTGCACTATTCCCAGGGGTACAGGGATAATAATATCACAAAAAGAAGGGTGGATCTGATGAAATGAATAGTTAAAAACAGCCTGAGAAGAAACTAACACCGTCGAATTAGGTCCATGGGACCATGACGTAACGGAAGAAGTAACAAAGTGGATGGGAGTTCAGCGTTTCGTTGATTCGCTTCTCACCACTAATTACATATTTATGGAGGCCAATCTATGGCAGATGCAAAGGTAGTTAATTCTGTTGAGCAGCAAATGAATGAGGCGGAGGATTTGATTCGTGCGATCAGAGAAGCTCCAGTCGAGAAGTTTGAGAAGATCAAAGAAGAGTATATAAAACTCCTCAAGGATCTTCGAGGTGCCCCCCCAGAAGAAGGATCACCAGAGGCTGCTTTCAATGATCTTTTGGCAAACATCAGTGTAATAACGCAAGATTACATCGTTGATGACATCTGTGATGTATGCTTCATTTGGAAAATCCTGTTTCATGGTTTGTGGTTCATTGCTGAAAGCAGACAGCACGAAGGGGTAACTCTTATCCTGAACAAACGACGATTCAGAAACACTGGGAAAGGGATTCTCCGAAAACACCTGAGAAACTTCCATCTAAAAAATCGATCATATGCTGATTGTGATCACAAATAAATCTATAGAGGAAGGAGGTGAAACCCATGAGTGACAAAACTACTGAGTTGATTCAAGACAATGTGGCTTTTGAAAGTATCGATGAAGCGCTTAGAACGTACTTTGCTGGAGAGATGTGCGATTCCTGTCTCATGACTGAGTTCATGGTACAGGGATTGTTCACTGTCGCATCCTGCAAAGATAACCCCCCGGAGATCAACATGAACAAACTACGTAAAGATCTCCACAAGATGGCTGACAAAGTGTTACACAAACACGTCTATTCAGCCTGATGCTTTATCCTCCGTTTTTCACAACAGCATCCAGAGTGCTGTAAATACTATCCCGAACAACCAAACGCTTTGTACAAATCAACCTGATATGACTTGGATAAACGACCTGTAGTGAGAGTGCATCAATGTCTTGATGGAAGATCTGTAAAAATGTGAGCGGTTAGTCATAGGGAAGAAAGAAGGTGATGCCCCTGGAAGTACCGGTACGAGAATTAGCACGTATGCAACGTGTTGGATTATCCACCGTTTACAAGTGGATCAATAAGTATGGGTTACCTTGTTACCTATACCCTGAAAGTGAGATCCGAATTGATCTCGATGAATACAGGGATTGGCATAGGCAGTTCAGATCAGTGAAACGTCAACGAGTTCAGCGACTTGTTGAGGTGTCATAGCATGGACTGTCGATCATGGTGACCATGAGCCTCGGGGCGTGGCTCGCGAAAACGCCCCAACTCTATTATCTATGTTGAAACGAGATTATTACTAATCACGAGATGTATATCGATTATTTGTTATTTATGTCATTTAATGTTTTAATACAAGGAGCAAAACCTCAAACCATTTATTCGAGTATAAAATATATGATGGATGAAAAAATCATTAACATGCAATTGATACAAATTGCGAAGTACTACATAGATTTAGCAGATAAGTTAGGTTGTGAAGACACTGATTTGGATATTAATATCGAGGATTTGACTAATAAGTACATAGATAATCCAAACTCACCTATATACATTTACATGGCACACATGGCCTCTTCAGCTATAAGACTATCAATTTTATCCGAAACTGAAAGTCATAACACATGCATTTCAGACTACAATCCGATAAAGTGGCGTTATTGTGATGAGGCTACATTGAGAAAGAACCTTCATAAGTGTATGCCAATTCTTGTAAGAGACATGATTGTGCATGGTGTTGATACTCCACAATCTAAGAAAGCAAGAGATCGAATATTACATGAAATGACTCCTCGTGAGTGGTATGACTATCTTCTCGCAGCTACCAGAGACATCGAGAGTACATTGAAAAAGAACAATCGATTGTACTAATAAATCTCCTCCAAGCTTATGATTTTTAATCTAGCTACATTAAGAATTTTTCTTGACAATATTGACATTCAATAGTATGCTAAAATGTTACTTTGAAATTCAATGGAAAAATCCTGCAATGTGTTTATACAAAAATTAGTAAAGATTATCATGAGCTTGTTTAAAAAGAAAAAGTACAGTTTCCGTATTAGAATTACCCGATCACCAACTGATACTATAAATATTGAGTCCCCCTCTATAACAATTAAGTTACCTGAATCTCCTTTAGTATTGACCTTCACTTCGAGAGAAAAGGATAAAAACATTGAGAATTCGGATGAATGGGTCCTTAAGAGTTCTGGATGGTCCACATATAAGGCTGCTCTTGAAGCAGGAAAACAATGTCAAATTGCTCTGAGTACTACATTAGCTCGGTTGCGCATTGGTGCAGATTTCGGTGGACGTGGACCAAAAAGTGTCGTAACAAATGCTGGATTACAAATGTTTGAGAAACAAAAAGGTCAAAGATGTTTAAATGATACTCACGGACTAATGGTATTCGAACCCGATCCAGCCCCATTGTTTGTCAAAGCGAGCGCAAAGGCGCTTAGAGGCGTACAAGATAAGCATTTCTTAAAAACATTCAAATACGCTCTACAAAATCCTCCAAATCTCGCTGACCGTGAACTGTTGTCCTTAGATCTATTCTTTGCATCATTTTTTCAACAATCGGCAGATGCAAGATTTCTATTGCTTGTGAGTGCTATCGAGGCATTGTTTGATTCACAGCCAAGATCAGCAGAAGCTGTTGAACATGTCGATAAATTAAAGGATTTAACTCGTAAGTCAAAATCTTTATCCCACCAGGAAAAAGACTCAATCTTAGGATCGTTACAATGGTTACATTACCAATCGATCCGACAAACAGCACATCAACTGATTATGAAACGTCTTGGTTCAAATATATATAGAAATCAAATTGCAACAGACTTTTTCGATCAATGCTATGATGTTCGTAGCCGGCTCGTTCATGGTCTCTCACCTGTACCAACATGGAATGAAGTAAGTTCATTATCAGGCCATTTGGAGGGATTTGTTTCAGACCTGCTTACCAAAGGTTTATTTAATTTCGAGAGGTAGAATACATGTATGAAAACACTTTTCGAATCAAGCCAGGACTAACCAAAAAGGAATTAGGATTCATAAATGATGTCGATCTTCGAAATGACCTTTTTGCGCGACTTAAGGAATTGGAACGTGTCGATGATGTTGAGGCCTATTATAGTATTGTGTTTCTGTCATTAAGTATCATTGAGGGGATTTTCCGACACATTGCAAAAATCTACAAGAAAGAAATACAGTCATCCAGCCAATATCCAATTAATGAAAAAGAACAGAAACCGAAAGAGTTTGATAAATTATATATAGAAGAACTCTATGTATTGCTGAGAGAACTAAAGATTATCCCTCCTGAACCGGATTTCCAGCAGTCTTTTGAACTTTTCCGGAAATATAGGAACTTCATACACCCTCAAGCTTGGGTGAAAAAAAGATGGGAGGTCGGATTAGGGCAAGCGCAGATGGCGATAGGCTTGCTGAATTCAACAATCCAAAATTTTGAAAAAAATGTGTTCATTGATAAACACATACTTGAGATAATTGCTGGTAATCCGAGCTATGACTCGGATGGTTTGCTTCACTTACCGATGAATGGTACGCGACATCGTTCTTTTGTCGTAGTGAGACAAATTCTAATGAATAAACTTGAGATCGATTTCAATCTCAGCTTGTCACACGATTCTATTCTCAATTTCGTTTTCAACTATAACAACGATGGTGATTTCAAGATGATTCGACTTGATAGTCGATCGGATGAGTCATTCTATAATTGTGTTTTGGAGTCATCACAAAGGTATAGATGGAAGATAATTCTAAGGGCAACACCTGAATCACCACCGGAGAGAGATCTTTTTCCAGTGAGGATAAATATTGATATACCAAATGGAGTTTTTGATTTCATTGTGGATGACTTAACTTATAGTTTTCAAGATCAAAAAACAGGGAAAACCAAACCACTCTACACACTCATTAGGCCGAATTTTCGAATAGGATTTTTTAATGAAGTTGGAAGAGCCAGATGTGAAAATATCACAATAAAAATTAATTGACGAAAGTTCAAATCATCGCAAGAATTTGATATTCCCTCTCATATATCCAATCAGAATTATTTAATAAATTTTGAGAATGTGCATGTAGTTCCGTTCTAATACAACGTGTAAATCTTAGAAGGAGTATAAGAATTGTTTACAGAGAGTATGACTATTTCAGCTCCAACTTCAGAGCCTTTTCTATCAATTGCTTAATTGCTTCACTTTTTGTTGGTATCCTCTTCTGTCTACGCCTATATTCTTCAATTTGTTCCACAATCTCATCGGTCAGTGTAACAAGTATCCGAGGTCTATCTGTGCCCATTGTTCTCCTCCACCTAACATCAATATAACATTTATTTGATGATAGTGAAACATTCTATCGAAAAATCACTTGACATATATGATATTAGTGATACACTTATGCACAGTGATACACTAAAGACACTATAGCAAGGTGAGAACATGGAAGCCACTATCAAAGGAGTTCGATTTGATTCACGACGACATGAGTACTGGTATATGGGAAAGCATGTACCAAGCGTGAGTGAGATCGTTGGTTTATTGAGCCTGACTGATAAGAGATGGTACAAGCCTTGGCACTGTCAGCGTGGTTCGATGATTCATTGGTTGACTCAGTGCGTCGACGAAGGAACCACTGACTCAGATGAAGTCGAATCAGTGTATGCAGGATATCTTAAAGCCTATGAGCAATTCCTACGCGAGCACGAACTGCATTACGATCTAACCGAGACTCCCATGGTTAATCCACAGTATTTATTCGCAGGAACTCCTGACAGAATTGGTACACTTGACGGCGAACACATGATTCTTGATATCAAATCAGGATATCCTTCCGATGACCATGCGCTACAGCTTGGTGGCTATTGGATATTGGTTGGTGAATATTTCAGACGAAAGATTGTGCTGTATTTACGAAGTAATGGCACCTACAGCATTCTGTACAAAGATCTCAAACAACATGACGACTACCCTGCTCTATTCCTGACTGCCCTTTTCTGCTATCACCAGAAACACGGCAAGCCACTTGTACAATTCATCAAGAGCCTAAATGAGAAAAAGGGGGTGGCCATATGACGGCAACATGTGACCGTTGTGGTAAAGAGTACGACCCAATCCATGACTATGAAACCTGGAAACATCCTGAATCAAGAAACTATCAATTATGCCCTGAATGCTTTCAGGAAGATGTGGATTTCCTAACTACCGTCGTATTACAGGGTGTGAAACTCAAGCCATTTATGGGATATGGAAAACTCAGGAGACTATGAAATGCTCTCTTCATCGATACCCCCCCCTCTGCTGGGGGATTTTTCTAGATCCATCTCAAATAGCTATCCAAAACAAACCAATATAAGGAGGGCTTATGCCTAAGTACCATGGAATGGAAAAACGAAAGACAAAGAAGGGAATCCGCTATTACCCCTATGTTGACTTCAACAAGACACGTTACAGAGCAGGTCATGGGTTTGAGACTGCAGAGGATGCGCGTAACTGGAGAGGTCAAAAGCGTCTTGAGCTTGAGCGGGGATTTATTCCCGATTCATCCATTACATTTGCTGAGTACGCCTCACACTATCTTGACAAGAAAAAGAACCAGGTCAGAAAATCAACATTATTAACACAGGAAAGTCGGATCCGAGTTCATATCATTCCCTACATTGGTGATATTAAACTTCTCATCTTGAAGCCTGCCCACATTGAACAAATACAAAGCAGGTTACTTCGCACAAAGTCTCAGAGCTATGCATCAACAATCATGTCCACACTGCGGCATATGCTGGCAAATGCCGTCGATAACGAGATTATACCTAAGAATCCAGCTCTTAAAGTGAAACTCCCGAGAATCCCGAAAAGGGAGTCTAGTATTCTCACTCCTGAAGAACTATCTCTTCTATTATATAACGCCCCGATTCGTGAGAGAACTATAATAGCCCTTGGCGGGCTTGCAGGGCTTCGCATTGGAGAAGTCTTTTTCCTTCGATGGAAAGATGTCAATCTCAATGATGGAACAATTTCGATTAATGGTTCATACGGGCCGTATGGATTCACCGAACCAAAAACTGAGACCAGCAAGACGACTATACCTATTATTCCTGAATTGATCACCATTCTCAAAGAGTGGCGATTGGGATCACCATCTGCACGATGGGTGTTTCCGAGTGAAAAAGGTGATATGCCAATCAGCAATATACCTTGGCGTAAAAACCATTACTATCCCCTACTCGAAAAAGTTGGTTTGTCCAAAATTCGTTTTCATGACTTGAGACACACCTTTATTTCAATTCTACTAGCTAAAGGTGTCAATCCTCGAGATGTACAAAGCCTCGCTAGACATGCTTCCCTCATACAGACGAATAAATACTCCCATGAAATAAAGGATCGATTGCAGGGTGTGGTGAAGGAATTACGAATTGTGACGACTAAAGAAATAAATACATCATAAAATTTCAACTCATTTAATATTAAGAATACAGCAAAAGGTTCATAAGCTGTGACTAAAGGGACACCATGTCCTCTGAAATCGATACCGCATACCCACTTATCCAGTAGATATGGTTAAAACAGGTGAAACTCCCTCCAAACCAGATTGGGCTAGGGTGAAGAGCAGAACCAGGAAGGTGAACACACGTTTGGATCGATAATCACGTTCGTCGATCCAGTACCAGTAGTCGTTGTACATCGCTGAAACAAATATATCTCGCTCTGGTTTTTCTACACCGCTTTGCACTGATATGAGTGGCATCCCAGAACCAGGAGCTCCTTCTGTATAAACTACTCCTGTACTGACCCTGTCTTCTTCAATATGCTCCACAGGTACCTGAATCTCTGCAGCGAGCTCTGACATGATGTCGAGCATAGACCTTGTTAAAATGGCAACTTCATCTTCCTTTTCGGAAATGCTGCCATACACAAGCCGAAACTCGCGCTGGTATCTGGGCAATCCAAGAAGGTCCTGCAGTTCATTTAGCTTTGCATAGTCATCAATTGACAAGTGGGGTTTTACAAAAATGATGACACTTTGGCCTTCTTCGCCCCCCTCCTGCTTTATGGTTTTCCGAATACGTAAATCCATTATCCTATCCCTCTGTATGTCCCTCATGACGTTCAATAGCTCGTCAAATTCAGGATCAGAGGGCTGCACCGTTGCCTGGCGCGCATCACGATTGTAAATACCGTTAATCGATTGCACACAGGTGCTCATGACGAAGTCGACTGACCAACCCGATTGAATGAGATAGAAGATCGAAACCGGGGGGATTGGTGTCATAATGCTCTTGGTAAATTTTTCTCCCATGATGGGTGTGTAGGATATGGTGGGCCGATCAATATACGCTCCCCCTGCCTCAATTCCTCCACCCCCGGAGTTACCCAATGCACCCGACGAGCCAGTGTACGATGCATTGAGCCCCAGTCTACCCTCCCATTGATATTGGTTTACAATCGACGTGACATCGAGAAAAACAGGTACATCACCATAGCGTATGCTCACCATATTGAGCAGCATCTGTGTCTTCCAGGATTCGGAAATTGCTTCAGTGTAATTAAATCGATCTCGAGGGATTGTTTTGGGGCCTGTACTGGCACATCCGGAGATGATACTTATGATTATAAGAATTGGTATGCTTCCTGCGACCAATATTTTTTTCATAATTGGACCCCATCGGCCATCAAAACATATCCTTAAAATAAACCATTAATCCAATATCCATGACGTTGTCAGAATGCCTCGTTGAAGTTGAAGTAGATGCCGTATGTCTCTTTACCTACGCCGAAGTCTATTCGGGCATTCATCCTTGTCTGTACCTCAAATCGATATCCGACTCCGGCATTCGGCATCCAGTTACCCCACTGCACATTCCAATCAGGCCCGATTACACCGAGTCCAACCCAGACAACGAAGCCGTGCCTGCTTTCCTTTCGTCCTTCATAGGGCCGAAGACGATTTTGTTTGTTTGTCATAAACTTGTAACGGTATTCAAGAAGCACATAATTCCCGACAACATCGCGGTCGTGTAATGCAGAAACTGGGAATCGAATCCGTTGCCGAACTGGTCCGTCTCTGCGAGAAAACCGGTATCGTCCCCGCCGAACCAAGCAGCAAGTAAGCACACCACCGTCAACTAACCACTTTCCACTCCTTTCCCATATACCACTAAGATGGTATTGTGTTCTTTTGCCCCGAGATGTACATTGCGGGTATGCCAACAATTCATTGTGTATATGTGGTGGACGATGATCCGGCAGCCAGGAGTGGACTTTCACGCCTGCTGCGCGCTGCAGGATACGATGTACGCGACTTTGCCTCCTCAAACGAATTCCTTGATGCGCTCAGTTCACAGGAATGCAGCTGCCTCGTGCTCGATTCACGAATGCCCGGACTGTCGGGTAAAGCACTAATGGAAGAACTCAAGGCCCGTGGAGTGCACTTGCAGATCATCGTTGTTACAGCTGATGATGATCCTGAGACCAGACGGGAAGCAGAGGAGATGCGGGCTATAGGATTTTACCGAAAACCTATTGACGGCACAGCGTTATTGGATGCAATAGACTGGGCACTCAGACCGACCAGTAGGAACAGCAATCACAATAATAACAATTTTTCTGAGGAGATGTAGTGAAATTTGCTTCCTGATCAGACGGGGACTCCTTTCACCAAATGACTATGAAGATAAAACTTTACTACGTGTTCATCTTGCTTGTGGCTCTCATCATTCTTATTCCACTCTTTCAAGTCAGTCTAAGAAGTGGGATTGTTTTAAATGCACTGTATACAATTGTGTTTATCATAGTGATGTACAACCTGGCTCGTGGTATAACGAAATCTCTCTATCTCATCATTGTCGGCGTTCCCTGGATCATCTTGGGGTGGTTGGGTATGGTGCTGGAGAATGATTTCTGGATTGAGCTCGCGGGTGCTACTTTCATGGTCCTGTTCTTCGGGTATACTGGGACCTTGATTTTTAAGTACATTGCAAAATCCAAAGAGGTGACAGCCGACACATTCTCTGGAGCGGCATGTATATACATGTTTATTGGATTGACCTGGACAGGTGTATACACAGCTGTCGAACTCATTCGTCCCTTATCATTTCAGATTTCAAGTGATTCGACATATCAAATCACCAGGGTCTCAGAGCTCATCTACTTCAGCTTCACCACACTCACCACGCTAGGCTACGGTGACATCAGTCCGGCCACCTCCATGGCGCAATCCCTCGCCATTCTCGAAGCCATGACCGGTGTACTGTACATGGCACTCATCATCGGTATGCTCGTCGGTATCTACAGCTCCAGCAGCAAGCGTAAATCTTCGACATAACATCACAATCCTTCCCCTCCTATATACCACTAAGATGGTATTGTGCCCATTTTCGCTGAGGTGTACATTGTCGGTATGCCAAACGTTGATTGTGTATTTGTGGTGGATGATGATGACGCAGCAAGGAATGGACTTGCTCGCCTGTTGTGTATAGCCGGCCACGATGTACGTTCCTTTGCCTCTGCAAATCAGTTCCTTGAAGCTCTCAGTACTGAGAAATGTGGTTGTGTGGTGCTGGACTCACGAATGCCTGGAATATCGGGGAGGAACCTGAAAGAAGAACTCACATCACGCGGTGTACGGCTGCCGATTATCGTTGTTACGGCCGATGACGACGACGAGACCAGGCGTGAAGCCAAAGAGATGGGCGCCGCGGGATTCTTTCGAAAACCCGTTGACGGCAAGGCGATGATCCATGTCGTTGAATGGGCCCTGGGGGAACCCCAGAACAGTAATAACGTACATGTAAATAGCTCATAACGCAGGAAATAAGCTATGAAAACAAGTATTAGCGTTATTGGGATCTGCATACTCTGCTTATGTTATCAACCTCTTTCGGCACTGGAGGAAGAGCGCGACCAGGATCAACACCCGCTTGAAGAAGTGGAATCAACACTGGAGGAAGAGCGCGATCAGGATCAACACCCGCTTGAAGAAGTGGAATCAATACTGGAGGAAGACCGCGATCAGGAACAACACCCGCTTGAAGAAACGGATTCACTCAAACGGACATCCTTCAACGTGTGGCCTTAC
>Ga0255055_10001354_pt1 | contig 18121 bp, 18 predicted proteins | sample JV7_2_27_MG_FD_188633 | JGI IMG/M metagenome (GOLD analysis project Ga0255055, IMG submission 188633) | Seawater microbial communities from Jervis Inlet, British Columbia, Canada - JV7_2_27 | ecosystem: Environmental > Aquatic > Marine > Inlet | place: Canada: British Columbia | collected... | reverse complement strand
TATTGCAATTTGGAGTAATGGAGTAGTTTTCCGAACAATGGAGTATTGGAGCACTGGAGTAATGGAGTAATGAAAAAATGAAAGGATGATATCTGAGTTTCAAATATCCAACACTCCATTACTCCAGTGCTCCAATACTCCAAAGAAAATTATCCAAAAGTTTCCGATTATGACACATAAACACAAAACCTATTGGTGATTTTATGGAACTCAAAGGAAAGGTGGCCCTGGTGCTGGGGGCGATCAAGGGAATCGGAAAGGGTGTTGCACTATCCCTAGCGGATGCGGGGGTAAAAGTTGTCCTTAATTATTTTGATTGGGAAGAAGAGCTGGCTCTATTGAAAAAGGATTTAGATAACACCGGCCGGGAGCACTTTATTTTAAAGACCAACCTGCTCGAGACCGCCGCCATACCCCGGATGATCCGGAAGGTCATCGATCGCTTTGGCCGACTGGATATTTTAATCAACAACATCGAGCGCGGTGGATGGCCGGTGGTGCATGGGCCCTATGTTGAAAAGCAGTGGGATCTGGAAATGGAGACCACCTTGCGCGCCAAACGCTGGGTCTTTGAGGCCGCCTTGCCGCATCTCAAAGCATCCGGCGACGGTGCTGTCATCAACTTTTCTTCTATCGCTGCAATCGTCGGCCGATCCGGTCCGGCCGGCCTAATTTTTAATGACGGCTACGCAGCGGCCAACAGAGGAGTTTCACTGCTAACTGAAACCTGGGCCCGCATCGGCGCCCCTGAAGTGCGCGTGAATGAAATCATGCTGGGATTTTTCGAAACCCGTCATGCTCAAGAAACCAGGGGCTGGGATTTGCTGGGCACAACCCATAAAAAAGCCCTCATGGCGCACACCCTGCTGGGCAGGACCGGCACGATTGAAGAGGTGGCCAAGGCTGTTCACTATGTTATAAAGGATGCGCCATTTATGACCGGCAGCGTTTTAAGACTCGACGGCGGGTATGTTCTTGGAGGTGAAAAAGTAGCTAAAATCCCCAAGGGAATTTTATGAGAATCGGTGAATGGGAGCGCCTGGGAAACGGATAATCTATCCTCCGGTTCACGCTTAGAAATCGACTTGTCGTTTTCCGGCCTGAATCGCCTGCCGAGGCGTAGCTCGCCAGAGCGAAGACTGGTCCCTCAGGGGCCTTGCGTTGCCTGTCCGGCGTAGCCCGCTAGAGCGAAGAGGGATCGTTTTCCGGCCCGAGCCGCCAAGCCCTCTTTGAACTGCCAGTGTTGCGCCCTTGGATTTGAACCACAGAAGTTAATAAGTTAAGAACGTCCCCATATTGGGTATAAGGGCTCCTGGAGCTGCGGCCATATACGAAGCCAGATTCATTTTGGGGCGATTAATTTATTTTTTTGCAAATTATTTATCACCGCCTTGATCACATCATTCATGAGTTGATCTTTTGAGTCTTTGCTCCATGTTTTTGATTTCCCGGACCAGATGAGTTTCTCGGTTTTTACATCGTATAAATTCGTTTCCAATCGGACAGTCGTACTTGTGCTTGAATGACCCGGATGGTGCGCATAACTGTATCGTCTGCCATAAAAACCGTAAAAGCCTCGATGCGACGAACCGCCCCGTGTGTAAACATCTTTTTCTTCCTTGCCGATCACGTGCGTGATGATCACAGCGTCATTTTCATATTGATTGACAGCATTTAATATGGTCTCTTTTTTCATTTTTAAATCTGCCGGCATCGGTATAACCGCTTCGCTTGAGATAGCGTCCACTCCAACTGCTTTTAGTTGTGCAACGAACTTTTTCTCAAAAGACCGCCGTTTATGTTCAATGCCGGTTATGGCAATTACAAAAATATTAGACGCGGGCTTGCCCTTATAGGCATCGTCAACCTGTTTTTGGGTGAGTTCGGTCCCGGTCCCGGCGCAAGCAATAATCAGAAAAGCAAAAGAAAACAGATAGCCAAACCATTTAACAGAATTTTCTTTCATCAAACTCCTCCTAAACCATAAAAGTGTCCAATTGCTGATTGTCCCTGACATGGCGATCGATGAAAAATACCCATTTATCAGATAAACCATTCAACCGGGAAAATATAGAGGAATTGTGAGTAATAGGGACGTTCTTAACTTATTAACTTCTGTGGTTAAAATCCTACAAGTGTAGGGAATAGGGATGTTCCCGTTCACTCTTTCTGAAACGCATAAAATCATAGAATGTCCCTCTTTTATTTTCGGCCCTTCTATATTTGACGATTTAATTGACAACTGGTCCGCCGAAGGCGGATTGAGATAGGTTCTAGCGGGGTCTGATTTTTTTACTCTTAATCCCCCAGAGGTATAATTTTACCCAATCAAAACCAAACTTCAGCAATTCCCCATCATCATTCCGTATCTTTTTAAGAATCGCAGATTTGACTTTGTAGCGTTTTAAGAAGCTGCTGTTAAATACAAATTCACGCAAGCGATCGATATTATAAGTCGCCATAAAAGCCATCTTGGCCTTGGGTCCCTCAGGGCCTTCAGTTCCCCAGGGATCGGCTTGAAACAGTCGCTTTAATTCCATCCAGGACATTGTCATTTTTTGATAAAACACCGCGTCCTGATCTTGGGCCCACCCAGATACGGTCCACTGCCTGTTTTCATCCGGTCCCAGGCAAAAATCCGGCGGCCTGAAAAAATACACCGGCTTATCTTTTTTAATGGCGGCATCATAAATAACGCCATGCTCCATTGGAAACATGCGGCAGGTATCGGGACGATCCGCATAAACCGAGCACCCCGATTCTATTAGAAAGGTGCAGTCCTGTTCTTTATTTGGCGACATGCGCAAAAGCACCTCCGGGAAGAAATTGCCCGATCGCAAAACCACATCCACATATTGATCCAGAAATTCATCTGAGGAGATGCCCAGGGCATTTTTTAGGCGCAGCACATCGTAAGGATATAAGAATAGGTTCAAATTACGGCAGCAGCGATTAAAACAGCCAATTCCCGGATAGCAACGAAATGAGAAGGTGTCTCCCGCTTCAATCCGGCGTCCGGGTATTTCTTTAAGTTTGTCTAAATCTATGTACTTCATGGCTAAGGTCGCTATATTAAGCATAGCGCAGAGGGCATGGCGCATAGCGTTTTCTTACCGACCCTTTGCCGCTTTGTTTCATGCGCTCTGCGCTATGCATTTGTTACGATCATTTCCGCTACGCTCATCTTAAACTTTGCGGTAATCCCCAGCGCCGGCTTAACTTCCTGCTCCAGCGTCGCCAATTCTCGATAAAACGGCGTGCGATCAAACTCGAAATAGTCCAGGCGGCCACAGCGCTGGTCAAATGTTTCACATCCCGGGGCATAAATTTTTTTTTGTCCGGGTTTTTTCAGTTCATGGGGGATACCATGCAGCCGGCAAATCATCGGGCGGTAAGGGTAGAGGATACACAGTTCATCAAAATTAAGCGGGCACATCAGCCGCACGGGCTCTGCATTATCGTCGACCCTGGCGGTTTTGTCGACGGCGCTCATCGCCCGTGATTTTACCTCGTCCAGCTTTAGGGGTGTCAGCGTTTTTAGCCCCTCTATAAAATAGGTATACTCAATGACCGTGTGATGGTAAAACCGAGTCCGGCAGCAATTGTCCCGACACCCGGCACATGCAAAACCGTAATGGCCTGCAGCCGTGTTATAGGTTTGATCCATAGCGGCATAGATTTGTTTTAGCCGCTCCATAAAATCAGGGTAAACAGACCCTGAATATTTATCTGCACCGCTTTTCATAATAATGTTCCGCACTACGGAATTGCGGCACAAGTGGTTGTAGAAAAAAACGTTTCAATACCGGAACGTTTTTTTGACAACCACTATGTCTCAAATCCCGTATTCATCAGCACCATAAATAGTTTGGAAAATCGAAAAGAAGCGTATATTATTAGTAACATGGGTCATTGTAAAGCAGTATCTGACAGTATAACCATTTTAATTCCTAAATTTTGCCCCGCTTCGCGGGATGAAGCGTCTAATTTTATGACATCAAGGGGCTCCTCAGGCAATTAGATGAGATCTTAACGGGTAACCCTTTTCATGAACGGGCATCAACTCATTCTGGGTAAACGGGTCGACTTTATCACCGGCGAGACCCTAAAAGACACGCACGATGAGCGCTACCGGCAAAAAATCGGGCGTCTGCTTGTCAAGCGGAAGGGATATCTGAAAGCGGATATTGAACCTCGCAAGGAATTGCTTGTCAAAGCCGATGCTAAAAAAGCAATTTTAAAAATTGATTTTGTCATCACTCTGGCAGACCGGGTTTGCATGGTTGTAAAGTATGGCCCCGGTTCGCTGGTGACCCGTCGGCGTGCAGTCCTGGCGGTTTCTCGACTCATTGCCCCGGGTCAAGTACCCGTTGCGGTCATCACCAATGGGGAAGATGCCGAGATAATGAAGGGCACATCCGGTGAAATCATTGCCCAGGGTCTGGATTCAATACCAAAAAAATCGGATCTGGAAACAATCGTAGCCGGCGAAGCATTTATGACGATTTCAGATAAACAAGCCGAGATGGAGTCAAGGATCCTCTATTGTTATGAAGTCGATGATAGTTGCGAGTGTGATGATAGCATCTGCAGATTGTAAAATTTCATACCCAACCGTAAGGTTAATTGAATAGCGACTGGAATCAGGCATTAGGAAGATACAGAGGACAGAGGTCAGAAAACAGATGACAGAGGACAAAGGGCAGACTGTTTTCTGTCATCTGACTTCTGTCATCTGACCTCTGAAGACTATGCTTTCGAGGAGCGGCGATGGATTACGAACGCTTCATGACAAAGGCCTTGCAGCAGGCGGAGGCAGCACTGGCCGCCGGCGAGTTTCCGGTGGGATGTGTGATGGTCTATGAGAATAAAATCATCGCTACCGGAGCCCGAGTAAGCACCACCGGGGATTGCCCAAACGAAATCGACCATGCCGAGATGATTGCGCTAAGGCGGCTAATCAACCTTAAGACAAATATAAATCTTGGAAAAGTAACCCTGTTCAGCACGCTGGAACCCTGCCTTATGTGTTTTGGCGCCCTTATGATCAGCAACATCGGCAGGATTATTTTTGCCTACGAAGATGCAATGGGTGGCGGTACTCAATGCGACTTCACCAAGCTGCCGCCTTTGTACAAAGAAAAACAAATTTCGGTTATACCCAACATATTGCGCCAAAAAAGTTTACAATTATTGAAAGCCTTTTTTTCGAATCCGGAAAATATTTACTTGAAGGATAGTCTTTTAGCCACTTATACACTTCGCCAATAACGGATCGCTATCATTCGCCGGTACCCCTTTTTAAATAGTGCTGTACCAAACAAAACAGGTTTTTTAATTGCATTTTTTTCTTGCATTTCTTAATGTTGTTATATATTCCACTCTTGAAAAGCGGTGGATTCGTCAAAAAACCGAGATATTAAAATTCTTGAGCTTCGCCGGATGAAAAAGGTGTAGGCATTAAGAACCCGGACCTGATAACGTTATGAAATTTTTTAAGGAGACTTTACACCCGATTAATCCCGACTTATAACCCTATCATAGGAGGTGCAAGCATAGCTGTTCCAAGAAGACCCCAAAGACCGAATCGATCGGACAAAGTTAATATTAATCAAAGAATAAGAGCAAGAGAAGTAAGAGTAATCGACTCAGAGGGAAACCAAGTCGGTATCATACCGACCAGAGAAGCTCTTGCGGCAGCCGCCGATGTTGGCCTTGACCTCGTAGAAGTTTCGCCGAACGCGGATCCCCCGGTTTGTAAGATAATGGATTATGGCCGCTATAAATATGAACAAACGAAAAAGAAACAGGAGGCCAAGAAAAAACAAAGCACCTTTCAACTTAAGGAGATAAAGGTGCGCCCGAAAACCGGCGAACACGACCTGCAGGTTAAAATCGGTCATATAAAAAAATTTATCGGGAAAAAAGACAAAGTCAAGGTAACGGTGATTTTTCGAGGCCGTGAAATCACACTTAGGGATCTGGGGATGCAGGTGCTCAAGAGGATTATTGAACAAACAGAGGAGTTTGCGATCGTGGAACAAAGCCCCAAATTTGAAGGCCGATTCCTTGTAATGGTTCTTTCACCGAAATAATTTGATCTGAAAATAAAATTGTTTTTAAAAAATCACATCTAAGGCGTTGACTATAGATCCAATTGAATTATTTTTCAGGTGGCGTGAGCCCGACTTCGCGGTTGCTCACGCCATCTATTTTTACAATAAACCATCGTGAAGGAGAATTCTATATGCCCAAGATAAAAACAAATCGAGCCGCAGCGAAACGGTTTCGGAAAACAGGCACCGGGAAAATTAAATTTAATAAATCCGGTGCAAGTCATATTTTAACCAAAAAGTCGACCAAACGAAAACGCTCCCTGCGCAAAACGCACCTGATTGACAAAACCAACATGAAGGAAATAAGGTTACTGTTACCCAACGGTTAAAATAGGTTAGCCCGTTGAGCCCGTTAGCCGGTTGGCCGGTTAAATTTGGGAGTCAAACTAAAATTAGAATAAATTAAATCCGCTTGTAACGCTGTGGATTTGCAGGAGAAGATAAGATGCGCATTAAACGTGGCTTCAAAGCCAGAAAACGAAGAAAGAAGGTTTTAAAATTGGCCAAAGGGTTTCGCGGGGGCCGCAGTAAGTTATTTCGAACAGCGGCCGATGCGGTAGATAAAGCCCTCATGTACGCCTACCGGGATAGGCGACAACGGAAACGCGATTTTCGCAGACTCTGGATCGCACGCATAAATGCCGCGGCCCGCATGAACAACCTATCATACAGCAAGTTTATGCACGGTCTCAAATTGGCTAAGGTTGATCTGGACCGCAAAGTTCTGGCAGACCTGGCCATTTCTGATCCGGCCGGATTTACAAAGATCGCGGAGTTGGCTACACAAAAGCTGTAACCCTAATTGAGCGTTTCAAATTGAAAATTGGATAAATCCATCGATCAAATTTATCAGGAAGCCTTACAGGAGATAGAAGCGGCCGCTGACCGTCTGGCGATCCAGGATGTGAGCGTCCGCTATCTGGGGCGCAAAGGAATTATTACCCAATTCTTAAGGAACGTCTCCAATCTTCCAGCCGACCAGCGCCCGGCAGCCGGCAAAAAGGCCAACGAAGTAAAAAATCTGCTCGACGCGGCCTGCAAAGAAGCAACCCAAAAACTCGAAACGGCCGTTAAAAAAGCAAAACAGGGGATCGATGTTTCTTTGCCCGGACGGCCGGCACCCAACGGCTCGTTGCATCCCCTTACCCAAATTAACCAACGAATTTGTGACATATTTATAAAAATGGGATTTGAAATTGCCGAAGGGCCTGAAGTCGAGCTGGATTATTACAATTTTGAGGCCTTGAATTTCCCAAAAGATCACCCGGCCCGGGACATGCAGGACACCTTATTCGTCTCGGATGATATTGTTCTCAGAACGCATACATCTCCCCTTCAAATTCGAACCATGGAAAAACAGCAGCCTCCGGTGCGGATCATCATGCCCGGTAAAGTTTATCGCTGCGACTCGGATCTGACCCATACGCCTATGTTTAATCAGGTTGAAGGCCTGCTGGTCGACGAAAATATTTCTTTCGGGGACTTAAAAGGTACGCTCACCGCCTTTGTGCACCAGATGTTTGATGAGCAGACAAGCCTTCGCTTTCGACCCAGTTTTTTCCCCTTTACCGAACCCAGCGCCGAGGTCGATATCCTGTGTGTGATGTGCCGCGGCGATGGTTGTCGGGTATGTTCTCATACCGGATGGCTGGAAATCCTCGGTTCCGGGATGGTTCATCCGGCGCTGTACGAAAACGTTGGATATGATGCCGACCGCTATACCGGATTTGCCTTCGGGATGGGGGTTGAACGGATTGCCATGCTAAAATACGGAATCGATGACATTCGCAAATTTTTTGAAAACGACCTAAGATTCTTAAATCAATTTTAGCAGTTGATCTTCGAAGACAGAGAAAAAGAGTTAAGTAAGGTGCTCTAAAGTTAGAAGTGCCTAAAGTGACTAAAATGAGCTAAAATGCCTAAAGTTGATGAATTCTATCATTTTAAAAAAGATAGAGCGCAGCGACACCATCATTTTAGGCATTTTAGATCATTTTTAATTTTAGCTCATTTGTTGTAAGCACTTTTTATAGGTTAAAAACTGTACTATCGAGTGTTAAATGCATTTTTGAAATAGGTTCTAGAATGAAGGTAAGTATAAGCTGGCTCAATGATTATGTATCCATCCAGATGGATCCTTCGGATCTGGCGGAAGCCTTGACCATGGTCGGGCTCGAGGTGGAATCGGTATCCGCCCGTTACCGCTATTTGGATACGGTCTTTGTGGGTCAAATTAAAGAGATCGCCCCCCACCCCAATGCCGACAAATTAAGCCTGTGCCAGGTCGACACGGGTCAGGGACAAGTATCGGTCGTGTGCGGCGCGCCCAACATTAAAACCGGCATGCTTTCACCCATCGCCCTGCCCGGCACCGAATTTCCAGAAGGCTTTGTTCTTGAAAAAAGTGTGATCCGCGGACAAACATCCGACGGCATGCTTTGCAGTGAAGGCGAATTGGGCCTGGGTGTCGATCGAAGCGGGATCATGGCCCTTGATCCAGCCCTGTCGGTCGGCGATAAACTGGCCTCGGCATTGGGGCTCACGGATACAATTTTTGAAATCGATCTGACGCCCAACCGGCCCGATTGTCTCAGCGTCATCGGGGTGGCCCGCGAAATTGCCGCCATCCAGAATTCGCCTTTAAAATATCCTGACTTTAAACTGGCCGACAAAAGCGATAAGATTTCCGGGCTGACCTCAATTAAAATAGAGGCGCCGGACCACTGCCCGCGCTACGTGGCGCGCCTGCTCGAAGATATAAAAATTAAACCATCCCCCTTCTGGCTGCAGGAACGACTTTTATCTGTCGGCCTCAGGCCGATTAATAATATCGTCGATATAACCAACTTCGTGTTAATGGAAACCGGACAACCCCTGCACGCCTTTGATTTTGATCATTTGGCGCAAAACCGAATTGTGGTGCGTACTGCCAAGCAGGGTGAAACATTTGTTACGCTGGATCAAAAGGAACGGGTCCTGGGCACCGAGACGCTGATGATCTGTGATGGCGAAAAAGCAGTAGCTGTCGGCGGCGTCATGGGAGGGCTGAACTCGGAAATTGAGGACAGCACCACCCGGGTGTTGCTGGAAAGCGCATATTTTAATCCGGTCAGCATCCGCCGGACCTCCAAACGGCTGGGACTGAACACCGACGCCTCCCATCGCTTCGAACGCGGGATTGATCCCGAAGGACAGATTGCGGCCGCAAACAGAGCGGCAAAACTGATGGCCGAGCTTGGCGACGGTCGCTTAATCGGCGGCTTGATAGATGAATACCCCAATCAACAGCCTGTCAAAAGCGTGCAGCTGAGTGTAAAAAATACCAACCGCTTGCTCGGAACACAGCTGCAGCGCAGAGAAATTGAAAATTTTCTCAAATCTATCGAATTCAAGGTTGAGAAAGTGGGCACCCAAAAAGATGGGGATAACTTAAAAGTAACCCCTCCAAGTTTCCGTGTGGATATCTCCAGACCGGAAGACCTCATGGAAGAAGCCGCCCGCTTATTGGGATATAACAATATACCGACGACATTCCCCGAAATGCCGGCCAGCGGACGATTATCACATAAAGAAATCGATCTTCGCAACCGGGTGCGCCAACTGATGACCGGATTTGGATTCCGCGAAGCCATCAATTATAGTTTTGCGCATAAGCAGTCCTGCGATAAACTTAGAATCGATTCCGCTGATCCTCGAAGATTAATGCTGCCTATCTTAAATCCATTGACCGAAGATCAGGCTGTGATGCGCACATCTCTGGTTCCGGGGTTCCTTGAAACCATGCATCATAATTTTTCCGGGCAAATAAAGAATTTAAAAATCTTTGAGATCGGCAAAATATTCATCAATGAAAACCCGCAACACCTGCCCAAAGAAACTGAAATTCTGGCCGGACTCTGGACCGGATCCCGTTATGATGCTTCCTGGCAAGACCCGGGAGAGGATTGCGACTTTTTTGATATCAAAGGGGTGATCGAAGGCCTCTTAACGGCATTGCGGCTCGATGGGGTTCAATTTTCTAGAATGCCGGAAAACCATTGCGCCTATACAAGACCCGGACATACGGCTCAAATTTTATGCAACGATATGATTTTAGGTTTGGTGGGAGAAATTCATCCGCAAGTCCTAGCAAATTACGACTTAAAACAAGTATCGTTTTTATTCGAACTCAATTTCGATCATCTGATTCCGTTGATCAAGGATATAACGCATTCAAAGCCAATTCCAAAGTTTCCCGCAGTTTTTAGAGACATTACCATCATCGTGGACAACGATCTTGAAACCCAAAAAATTGTCACCACCGCCCAGGATCAGCCCCAAGGGCTGGTTGAAAGTTTCAATTTGTTGAATGTGTTTGAAGGCAAACCCATCGCTGCCGGCAAAAAAAGTGTATCCTTGCGGGTAACGTACCGCTCATCACAAAAAACACTTGAAGATGAAGATGTCACGCCTATCCATCAATCAATAGCGGAAAGACTGGTTAAGCAATTTAAAGCCAGTTTGCCGGCCTGACACCGAAAGGCCCGGGCCAATCCATGGCGCTGAAAATGGAAGATTTCAAATCTAATCAAAAAGATATACCCGACAAGCTTTATTTCAGGATCGGGGAAGTCAGCAAAATTGTAAAGCTGCCGCCGTATGTTCTGCGGTTTTGGGAAACCGAATTTTCACGGATGCGGCCCAAACGGACTTCCTCCGGCCAACGGCTGTATACCCGCAAGGATATCGAACTGGTTTTTAAAATTAAGGACCTGCTCTATGAAAAGAAGTTTACGATCCAGGGGGCCCGTCGGCATTTGAGCGCCAAAACCGGCAAAAAAGATAGGCCTATAAAACAGCAGCTGAAAGAGTTGCGTTCGGAACTCAAATCCATAAAAGATTTGCTGGATTAAAGTGCCACTTTATTTATTGAAATATATTGACAACCGCTGGATTTTGTCATAATCATTTAGACTGAAGAGCGGGCATAGCTCAGCTGGTAGAGTACAAGCTTCCCAAGCTTGGTGTCGCGAGTTCGAATCTCGTTGCCCGCTCCAGTACGGGTTCGTTTCCTTTTTGTTTGGTTAGGGTAGGACTTTTTAAGGACTGTGAGATGGAATTAACTATTACCTTATGGTCGGTGTCATGAACTGATAACTTTTATCGCACAAAAGTCAAAGATCTACCTGAAATTGAGGAAACGGGCGTAAGCCCGTTTTTTGTTTTTAGGGAGCACCTTAAAGGATCTGGTGAAAACGAAAAGAAGCAAATTTAAAACCAAACCATCGGATAACCGTAACAGCCGAACCGGATCCAAAAGGGAGAAACACATCATCAACCAGGTAGAGGCACTTGCCAAATCGCTATGTGCCGGCGAAAATTTAGAACTTGTGCACATTGAATATCAAAGAGAATCGGCTGGCAGGATCCTGCGTGTGTATATTGATCGGCCGGAAGGAGTCGCATTAGATGACTGTGTCAATGTTAGCCGTCAATTGAATGATTTGCTGGATGTGCATCTGGATAACATTGGGCCTTACAATCTGGAGGTCACATCACCGGGACCTCGACGACCGTTATCCAAATTAGAGGATTACGAAAGATTTAAGGGACGCTTAGCAAAAATCAAAACCTTGCAGCCGATTAACGCACAAAAGAATTTTAAAGGCATCATTGCAGGATTAAACGCGGACAAAGTAACGTTATCATCAAAAGAAAAAACAGTCGACATCCCGTTTGGAGAGATTTCCAAAGCGCGGCTTGTCGACGTTGATGGAGAAATCTGATGCAAATTTCAGATATAAATCGTGTCGTTGAGCAAGTTAGCCGTGATAAAGGGATCGACCGGGAAGTTCTGATCCGGGCTCTCGAAGAGGCCTTAAAATCTGCTGCCAGAAAAAAGTTTGGCAGCAAAATGGACATTGAGGTCCAATACAATAACGATTCCGGTGAAATTGAAGTCTTTCAGTTCAAGGATGTCGCCGAAGAGGTGACCGAACCGGCACTTGAAATTAGCCTTGAGGAGGGGCGCAAATTAGACCCGGAATGCGAAATCGGAGATAGTCTCGGCACAAAAATGGATACCTCGACCTTCGGGCGGATAGCGGCGCAGTCAGCCAAACAGGTTATTATTCAGAAAATGAAAGATGCCGAAAAAGATGCGGTTTATGCCAGTTTCATCGATCGTCGCGGCGACATTATCAACGGCATAGTTCAACGCATTGACCGCGGCGACATTATTGTTAATCTCGGCCATACCGAAGGCATTGTTCATGTTCGCGAACAGGTTCCCAAAGAAACCTATCGACGCGGTGACCGCATACGTGCGTATATTCTGGATGTACTGCAGGAATCTCGTGGTCCCCAAATCATTCTTTCACGGACCCATCCGAATTTTTTGATTCATCTGTTTCGGACCGAGGTGCCTGAAATCAGCGAAGGAATCGTAAATATCATGGGGGCAGCACGCGAGCCGGGCATTCGAGCCAAGTTCGCCGTCGCTTCAAACAATTCCGATATCGACCCTGTGGGTGCCTGTGTGGGCATGAAGGGCAGCCGCGTGCAGAATGTCGTCCAGGAGCTAAGGGGTGAAAAGATCGATATTATTCCATGGCATCTCGACCCGGCCAAATTTGTTTGCAACGCCTTGGCGCCCGCCGAAATTTCCAGGGTCATCATTGATGAAACCAATAAATCCATGGAAGTGATCGTCCCGGATGAATTTTTATCGATTGCCATCGGCAAAAAAGGACAAAACGTCCGATTGGCTTCTAAGCTAAGCGGTTGGCATCTGGATGTGAAGAGCGAGACCCGCTATAGCAAAGCCATGCAAAGCGGCTATGACTCATTGGTTGCTTTACCGGGTATTGGAATCAGTATGGCGGATGCGCTTTATGAATTGGGTTTTTACTCGGCCGAAGAGGTCAGCACTGCGGCCCCGGAGGATTTAATTCAAGTCAGAGGGATCGGAGAAGAGAAAGCCCGGAAATTAATTGCCGCCGCTCAGACCGCCGTAGAAGAGGCCGAACAAGCTGAAGATATCGATGAAGAAGAAATAGCAGAAGCTGCGCCGGCCGAAGGCGAGGAACAATCCGTTCAAGAAACTGAAAGCGAATCAGAAAAGGGCGCTGAACTTTCGGCGGAAGAATCTGAAAGCGATACCGAAAAAGACGACGAACCATCTGAGGAAGAACCTCAAAGCGATACCGAAAAAGACGACGAACCATCTGAGGAAGAACCTCAAAGCGATACCGAAAAAGACGACGAACCATCTGAGGAAGAACCTCAAAACGATGAAACGGATACAAAAACTCCCTAGTTTCTGAGGGGTTATTTTTGAACATATAGATATTTATCTTTTTCTGCTCCGGTTTGTCCGGAATGGAAATCAAGACCTTGGGGGAAATAATGGCCAAGCTCAGAGTGCACGAACTTGCCAGAGATCTGAACATGACCAACAAAGTGCTGCTCGCAAAGCTCAATGATATGGATATCGCCGTAAAGAGCCATATGAGCTCTTTGGAGGACGACATCATTGCAGAAATCAAAGCATCACTATTTGGTACCAAAAAAGAGGTGACCGTCGAGGAAACACGGGTAAGACCGACTGTTATTCGCAGACGCCGTAAAAAAGTCAAAGTTGACGCCTCTGAAGCTCAGCCTGAAGAAGCGGTCACGCCGGAAGGTACTGAGGCGCCGGCAGAGAAAATTGAAGAACCGGCGGATGTAGAAGCAGAAACTCGGGAGCCCAAGACGGTCGAAGAACCGGGGGTCGGCGAAAAACCTGTTGCCAAAAAAGCAGTCAAACCGAAGAAGGCCCGCAAAACAGAGCTTTCTGCCAAAATTATCAAACTGCCGGTCAAGCCGCTTGAAAAACCTGTAAAAAAGAAAAAAGGCCGTCCGAAGACAGCAGCGGCCAAGGTTGAAGAACTGAAACCTCGCAGAAAAGCCGTTGGAGATCAACCGCCGCCGAAAGCCGAGCCCGCAACGGTTGGAAGAGGGAAAAAGAAACGCAAGAAAAAAGTTGTCGAACCGGAGGTAGACAAGAAATTCCTCAAAAAGAAAATCTCTTTTCGAAGAAAAGCGGTGATCGAAGGGGAAGATCTTTATGCAAAGGGGTATCGGGCGCGCAAGCAACGCAAGCTGGTTAAGAGTAAAAAAATGGCCAGCGGACAGAAAACTCAGATAACCGTTGCCAAGGCGATTAAGCGCCGAATTAAAATCGATGAAGCCATTGTTCTTGCAGAACTGGCTAAACGCATGGGAATTAAGTCCAACGAGATTATCAAATCTATGATGGCTATGGGCACTATGGCAACCGTCAATCAAACCATTGATTTTGAAACGGCGACGCTGATTGCCTCGGAATTTAATTATGAAGTGGAACGCGCCAGTTTTGAGGAAGAAACCCTATTGAAGCAAGAAACCGATGACCCGACCAAACTGGCACACCGGCCACCGGTCGTTACCATCATGGGCCATGTTGATCATGGAAAAACCTCCCTGCTGGACGTGATTCGTAAAACCCGAATTTCTGAAATGGAAGCCGGCGGGATAACCCAACATATCGGTGCCTATCATGTTGCCACCGATAAAGGGCAGATCGCCTTTTTAGATACACCCGGCCACGAGGCATTCACTGCCATGCGCGCCCGAGGCGCCCAGGTTACCGATATTGTGGTTCTAGTGGTTGCAGCCGATGACGGGGTTATGCCGCAAACAATCGAAGCCATTAATCATGCAAAAGCGGCTCAAGTACCCATAATTGTCGCCATAAACAAAATCGACAAACAAAATGCAGAGCCCGAAAAAGTGCAACGGGAGCTTGCCGAAATCGGCCTGACTCCGGAAGACTGGGGCGGTGAAACGATTTATGTCAACGTTTCGGCCAAGCAAGCCGAGGGGATTGACGAACTGCTCGAAATGGTATTGCTGCAGGCCGAAGTGCTCGAGCTTAAAGCCATCCCGGACAAACTGGCCAGCGGGCATGTGATAGAGGCCAAAATCGACTCCGGCCGGGGAGCCGTCGCCACCATTCTGGTAAGGGAAGGCACCCTGCGTGCAGGTGATCCGGTCGTGTGCGGACTTCACTACGGCAGAACCCGGGCGATGCTCGACGACAGAGGTGCCCAGGTAGAAGCTGCCGGCCCCTCAATTCCGGTAGAAATCGTTGGCTTATCCGGGGTGCCCATGGCCGGCGACGAATTCTTTGCGCTTAAAGATGAAAAAAACGCCAAACAGATCAGCGAGCACCGGCAGCAGAAACAACGATCCAAGGAACTGGCGCAATCCAGTCGAATGAGCCTGGATAAGCTTTTCGAACGCCTGCAGGAAGGAGCGGTTAAGGATCTGAATCTCATTATTAAGGCCGATGTGCATGGTTCTATCGAGGCTCTCAACGACTCTTTAACAAAGCTTTCCAACGATGAAGTCAATGTAAATGTGGTCCATTCAGCCTCCGGTACGATTACCGAATCGGATATCTCCCTGGCCACCGTATCCAATGCCATTGTGATCGGCTTCAACGTTCGACCCAGCCCCAAAGTTCAATCCCTGGCCGGCGATGAAAATGTGGATATGCGCTTTTACAATGTTATTTATGACGTTATCAAAGATGTTAAAAACGCGATGGCCGGAATGATGGCTTCCACGTTTGAAGAACGAATCCTGGGTACAGCAGAGGTTCGCGAAGTATTCCAAATCCCTAAAACCGGCAATATTGCCGGCTGTTACGTGACGGATGGCAAGATTGAGCGTGGCCAAAATTTGCGTCTTCTCAGAGACGGCATTGTGACTTACGAAGGCAAAAACTCTTCTCTGCGACGCTTTAAAGACGACGCCAAAGAAGTTAAAGCCGGTTATGAATGCGGCATCGGCATTGAAAATTTTAATGACATCAAAGTAGGCGATACGATCGAGTGTTATTATTTAGAGGAGATCAGGCCGGAGCTCGAATAAAAACCAACAAGGAGCGGCCCCGCCAATGTGGCGGGACCTCGAAGAGCGGCCTTGTAAGCCTTGAGGACCACCCCTTTGGGGTTTGAGGATAAGGGCAAGCAAAAAACCTACTCCTAAAGCGAAGCGCTCCTTAAGTGAAACGCTCTTTAAGCAAAGCGTTCCTTACGCGGAGCGAAGCGACCATGGTCGTTGGAATCGGAATTATCACTTTCAGACTGCATGATTGCCGCTCTCTGAAGGGAAAGCGAAAAGTCGTCAAATCGATTATCAGCAAGATGCGCAACAACTTTAATGCATCTGTGGCGGAAGTCGCGTCAAACGATATTCATCAGCGAGCTGAAATCGGTTTTTCACTGGTGGGTAATGATAAAGCTCTCATTAATTCAAAAATAGACAAAATATTTAACATGGTCGACGACCTTGGGTTGGCCGAAATCATTGACACTGAAATGGAAATAATCAGTTTATGAGTCCATTTTCTCGAGCGGACAGGGTGGGCGGTTTAATCCAAAAGGTGCTGTCCAATATACTGAATAAAAATATCAGGGACCCCCGCCTTAAAATGACGACCATTACCAGCGTTAAAGTTTCGCGCGATTTAAAGCAGGCGCGTATTTATTTTTGCACCTCCGGTGGCATTCAAAAGAAAGGCGATACCATCGAAGGCTTTAACAGCGCCCATGGTTTTATTAAACGGACCCTGGCGCATGAACTCGATCTTAAGTACATGCCGCACCTAAAATTTTTTTATGATGAATCCATAGAATACGGCGCCCATATTGATGAACTGATCGAGTCAACCAAGAGTGAAAATGGATCAAATCATTCGACATATTAAAGACAGTCAACACCTTTTGATCGCTTCGCATGCAGAACCGGATGGCGACGCTGTGGGCTCTCTGATTGCATTAGGATTGGCGCTGCGTGAGTTTGGGAAAAAAACAACCCTTTTTAACGCAAGCCCCATTCCGGCCGTCTATCGCTTTCTCCCGGGCGTTGAGCAAATTGAGCGGCATATTAAAGCAGCCGACACCTATGATACGGCCATCATGCTTGACTGCGGCGACCTGGTCAGGGTCGGGGAAGCCGCCCCTACGATCAGCAAAATAGCGACGATCATTAACATCGACCATCACGTTTCAAATACCGGCTTCGGGCATATCCAACTTGTCGACACCACCGCATGCGCCACAGCCGAAATCGTGTACCGCTTGATCAAAGTCCTGGAGATTCCCTTTGATAGAGCCATGGCCACTTCACTTTACACCGGAATTTTAACGGATACCGGCTCGTTTCGGTTTTCGAACACAAACAAAGCGGCATTTAGAATCAGCAAGGAAATGACGGGTGCTGGTGTAAATCCCCACAGCGTTGCGCAACACGTGTTTGGAACCTATTCCCTGGGTCGCATCAAGTTGTTAAATATGGCGCTGAACTCGATCGAAATTTCAGATAACGGCAAATTGTCGATGATGACCGTAACCCGAAGCATGTTGAATACAACCGGGACGAACACGGAAGATTTAGATGGTATGATCAATTATGCGCGGCGCATTGAGGATGTAAAAGTCGCCGCACTCATCCATGAAACAAAAAACGGAGGCGGTAAATTCACCAATATGAACCACTACCACGTCAGCCTGCGATCCGACAGCAGTGTGGATGTAGCCAAAATCGCCGGTAATTTTGGCGGCGGCGGGCACGCCAGTGCCGCCGGATTTCAAATCGAATCGACCTTAGTCGCCTTGAAAACAAAAATCATTACCTTGGCCGAAGATTTGTAACCCGGATCCGCCACAGGCGGAGAACAAATTGCCACAAAGGCACCAAGACACAAAGGAAACCTTCGGTTACGGTTCATCTTTGCGTCTTGGTGTCTTGGTGGCGTATATGTTTTGCCACTAAAAGCACAATAATTACAATTAAGCGCCTAATACCTGAATTTTGCAGACATTAATAAAGCAGCCGGATTTAACCGGGGTTATCGCCGTCGATAAACCTCAAAATATAACATCGGCCAAGGTCGTCGCCTATGTGAAACGCCTGTTAAATGCCAGAAAAGTGGGTCA
>Ga0255055_10001353_pt1 | contig 18124 bp, 17 predicted proteins | sample JV7_2_27_MG_FD_188633 | JGI IMG/M metagenome (GOLD analysis project Ga0255055, IMG submission 188633) | Seawater microbial communities from Jervis Inlet, British Columbia, Canada - JV7_2_27 | ecosystem: Environmental > Aquatic > Marine > Inlet | place: Canada: British Columbia | collected... | reverse complement strand
CCATGTGGTCGGCCTCTACGTTATTGATCACCGCTACGTCGGGATAGAGTTCGAGGAACGACTTGTCGTACTCGTCCGCCTCGACAACGTACAGGTCACCCGTTCCGATCCGGGCGTTCCCCTGCCATCCCGAAACCCGACCACCGACAATGGCGGTCGGATCGAACCCACTGGCCTCGATCGCCGTCGCAGCCATTACTGTGGTCGTGGTCTTGCCGTGCGTTCCGGATACGGCGACGGTCCTGCCGTCTTCGATCGCGGATTGAAGTGCCGCGGCGCGCTTGATCACCGGAACACCGGCTGTCCGGGCTGCCTCGAGCTCGGGGTGATCGGGCGGTACCGCAGCGGTGTACACCACTGCCCTGGCCCCCAGCACATGGTTGGCATCGTGACCCTCCGCGATGGACACGCAGAGGTCCGCAACGTCGGGCGCACCATTGGGATCGGTATCACATCCGGTGACCGGAACACCCCGGCTTCTGGCAATGAGTGCTAACGCACTCATCCCTGCGCCAGCTATCCCCATGAAGTGAATGGGTCGAGGATCGTCTGAATTGAAGAGATGCATCGGCGGGAAGCCAATATAAGAAAAACTCGAAAGTTTCGAAAGCCTTTACACTTAGCTCGCCAGACGCAGCAGTTCCGCAGCGATTCTCGCGGCAGCTTCGGGTTTTCCTCGGGCCGCTGATGCGGCCCCCATTTCGACAAGTCGGTCTGATTCGAGCAGATCGCCCAGAGTCTCCCGCAGGACCCCCGCAGACAGCTGAGAGTCGGGCAGGTGAATCACGGCCCCAGCCGCCGCCAGAGCTTCCGCGTTGCGTGTCTGGTGGTCGGCGGCGGCAGTGGGAAGGGGTATCAGGATCGCCGGCAGCCCCCACGCACACAACTCCGCGGTGGTCATCGCTCCGGCACGGGCGACGACCAAGTCAGCGGCAGCGTAGGCCTCGCCTATCGGATCCCAAAACGCCCGTACCTGTCGCGTGGGTGGGGTGTCGAAGGTCCGGAAGTGTTCCCACGTGAACTGCCCGGTGCTCCACAACAAGTTTACGTCGCCCAGTCCGCCGGCTGCCAACAAAGCCCCGATCGCCTGGTTGATGCTGCGGGCTCCTTGGCTACCGCCCATCACCATTACCACTGGAGATTCGCCCTCTATCCCGAGCGCATACCGTGCAGCGAACCGGTCCGGTCGTGGTGAAGGTGGCGGAGTAATGGGATTGCCGTAGCTGTACACAGCCGTGTCCGGCCCTGGCTTCAAGTGTCGAGCAGCTTCGGGAAAGCCGAGGTGCACCTGTCGCGCCCGTCGCGCCAGCCAACGCGTCGCCAGACCGGGCAGTGCGTTCTGCTCCTGCACAGCGACCGGTATGCCGCGCCGCATCGCCTGGAACAAGATCGGACCGGACGCGTAACCTCCTGTACCTACGGCGATTCGGGGTCGCTCGGTATCCAACACGGAATTGCAGGCGCGTAACGCACGCCATCCGATTACAGGCCAACGTAGGTTCTGCCACCAGGATTTGCGGTAAATGGGTTCCAGTGGAAGCAGATGATGTCGATACGGTCTCACAGGCAGTAGCTCAGCCTCGACGCCGCGCTGTGCTCCCACCAACACCGGCTCCACTTGCGGATCCAGCTCGACCAGCGCTCGTGCAATTGCAAGGGCCGGCATCAAATGTCCGCCGGTGCCACCACCCGCAATCAGCACCTTCACTTGCGTTTCCCTGTGCGGAACCGGCTGCTGCCAATGTTGATCAACACACCTGTGGCAAAGAGCGACACTAGCAGGCTTGACCTGCCGTAGGATATGAACGGTAGTGGCAGGCCGGTTGTTGGCACTATGGCCAGGTTAACGGCCATGTGTGTCAGCGCAGTCACCCCAAGAAGCGCGGTGATCCCGGTTGCCAGTAGCATTCCGAATCGATCAGGCGCGGTCCGCGCCACACGGAAACCCAGTGTTATCACTGCGGCGTACAGGAGTACTATCACGGTCGCCCCGACGAAGCCCCACTCTTCCCCAATCGTGCTGAAGATGAAGTCAGAGTGCGCTAACGGAAGATGACCCAGCTTTTGGGAACCGTGCCCGAAGCCAACGCCGAAGAGCCTCCCCGCACCGAAGCCAATGAGCGATTGATGGATCTGCCAACCAGCGTCTTGGCTCTCTCCTGGGTTGAGGAACGTCGACCAACGCGCAAGCTGATAAGCTGCGCTCGCGATGTGGTTGTATAGAAACGGCAGAGCGATCACACCGATCAGAAGGAAGTGACCAATTTTGGCTCCGGCCGTGAACAGGACGATGCCTGCCAGCAAGAACACCAAACACGCTGTCGATAGATCAGGTTCGAATAGAATGAGCAGACAGAGCGGCAATACGATTACCAGGAACGGCAACAATCCGCCCTTGAACTCGCGCACCTTGCTGCCCTTCTTGGCGGCCAGCATTGCCACCCAGACTATGACAGCGAACTTGGCGAGTTCGGATGGCTGGAACCGAGCGCTGCCAACTCTGAGCCACCGTGTCGCTGCATTCACTTCGTGGGTCACGAAGCTCATGAACGGCAGCAACAGTACGAGCAGGAGTACGGACACCACGGCCAGCACGGGCCATGCGTAGTTGCGCCATATGTGGTAATCGATGCGCGTGGCCACCAGCAGAGCAACAATGCCGAGTGCAGCGCCGGTTAGCTGCCGTAGCGCGAAGTAGCTACCAGGGCGATCGATTCTCACAGCATGGACACTCGACGCCCCGTATACGGCTATGATACCGACGGCCACCAGCGCCACGACGATGATCCCGATGAGTCTGGTCTCCCAGTGTCCCGCAGAACTCGGCAGTGACTTCTTCACATCGCCGCTACCAGACGCCTGAATGTCTCACCACGTTGCTCGTAGTTGACGAACTGATCGAAGCTGGCACACGCCGGCGACAGTAGTACGGCATCACCGCTTCGTGCCTTACTGCCAGCGCACTCCACCGCGCCTGCGAAATCCGCGACGGCAATCACCCCCGTACTGCGCTGGAGGGCCGCCACAATGGCACTACTTGCTTCACCGTATACCACCACGCTCTTGCACGATTGCAGTGATCCCGCCAGCTGAGAGAAGTCGTCACTCTTCGGTCGTCCACCAGCGATCAACACGTAGGGACGCGTCATCGCCTCGAGTGCCACCACCGCCGCAGACACGTTGGTGGCCTTGGAATCATTGATCCACAGAACTCCCGCAATTTCGCGAATGGGCTCGAGTCGGTTTGGCAAAGGCGTAAAAGAGCGCAGACCGTCTTCGATCGCCCATCTCTCCACAGACGCGGCAGCTGCGGCCAGTGCCGCTGCCAACCCGTTGGCAACATTGTGATCGCCGAGCAGTGACAAATCCGATCGTTGCAGCAAACGACTCCCGTGCAGCATCAGCTCTTGGGTTCCGCGATCATAGTGAGCATCTGCGGTCCCGCCTATACTCCAATGGCAATGCCTACCTGCCACTCCCTCTGCTAGCTCCAATACCTGGCGGTCGTCGTTGTTGAGGACCCACACCGACTCGGCAGACGCATTGCGGAACAGGTTGCGTTTGTCCGAGTAATACGCCGCAACGCTTGGATATCGATCCAGGTGATCGGGTGACAGGTTGGTGACTACTCCGATTGCCGGATTGAGGTGTGGGGCATCGTGCAGTTGAAACGACGATGCCTCAACAGCCAGCCATCGAGGTGGCTGCGACTTGGCAGCTACCTCGATCAACGGCAGGCCGATGTTGCCGGCAGCGAGTTCCTGGCCACCTGCTGCGGCAAGAATATGTGCGAGGAGTGCGGTGGTGGTTGTCTTGCCGTTCGTCCCGGTAACGACAATGAGTTGCGTATCCTGCAGGAACATGGCTGCAAGGTCCAGTTCCGCCAGAATCTCTACACCCACGTCCCGAGCCGTACTCAGTGGTGGCGCATCCGGCGGCACTCCTGGCGAAGCGATCACGGCGCTTGCTCTTGCGATACGTTCCAGATCGTGGCGACCAACGTCTATCGCCACGTTGGCGCTCGAGAGTCTTTCAGCGACTTCTCGCAGGCTAGCTGAGTCAGCTGCGTCGGACAAGTACACGTGGAGTCCGTGTGACTCCAAGAACTTGGTCGCGGCACAGCCACTGCGTCCCATGCCAATGACGGCGACTTCACCCTCACGCCATGTTTCTGGGATCATCTAATCTTCAAGGTCGCCAGCGCCAGGAGTGCGCACAGGACCGCGATTATGTAGAACCGTGTCACCACCTTGGACTCGTGCCAGCCGAGTTGCTCGAAGTGGTGGTGAATCGGTGCCATGCGGAACACCCGGTGTTGCCGAGCATACTCTCGTCCGTAGCGCGCTTTGCGCCAGCGAAAGACCGTCGTTTGTATTATCACCGATCCCGTCTCAGCAGCGAACACCCCACCCACAATGAGCAGGAGGAACTCGGACTTGAGCAGGATCGCAACGGTTCCGAAGGCTCCGCCTATCGCCAAGCTGCCGGTATCGCCCATGAAGACTTCAGATGGGTGAGCATTGAACCACAAGAATCCCAATGCGGCGCCCATCAAGCTCGCACAGAATATGGCCAGCTCTCCGGCGCCCGGTAGGTGATATACCAACAGATAGTCGGAGTAGTCGAAGCGGCCAAACACGTAGGCAAAGATGGCAAACGCCGCGGCTGCAAAAACCGTCAAGCCGGCGGCTAGCCCATCCAGTCCGTCGGTGAGATTGACGGCATTACTGGATCCCGTGACCACTAACGTCACGAAGGTCACGTAGAGTACCGGCGTCATCAGCACCAGGACGTACTTGGCGAACGGAAGGGTCGTAGCATTGGCTGGCATGTCACTCGCCACCGGCCACAGCAACAGAAACGAACCCAACGCGATGCCGAACGTTATCTGACCGATGAGCTTGTGTCGCGCCACTAAGCCCCGCGGTTTTCCTTGGACAACCTTGAGATAGTCATCCACGAAGCCGATCGCTCCCATCCACAGTGTCGCAACTGCCGCCACCAGTACATAACGGCTGTCCAATCGTGCCCAGAGTAGAGTCGGAATGATGGTGCAGACGATGATTATCAACCCGCCCATTGTGGGTGTGCCGCGCTTTGATTGGTGGGACGACGGGCCGTCGGATCGGATGACCTGGCCGACGCCCAACAACTTCAGCCTCTTGATGACGGCGGGCCCCACGAGAAACGCAAGCAGTACCGCGGTTACCGTAGCGCCCGCTGCGCGGAACGAGATGTAGGTAAAGACATTGAACCCGAAGAAATCGGAACTCAATGGAGTCAGCAAATGGTAGAGCACGATGCCCCTTAGTCCGAGATTAAGTGGGGAACGGCGCGTTCCATACGCACGCCTCGTGAACCTTTGACCAGCACCAGCTCATTACCCGTCAGTCGACCTGACAGCACTCTGCCCAACGCATCCGCATCTGCAGCGATCAGCAGACGATCTCCCAGGATCTCCCGATGGCGTTCGAACGCCGTCGCGAACTCACCGAGCGCCGCTACCAATCCGGGCTCGACTGCCATCACAGCATCGGCCATCCTGGCATGAAGCTCCGCGCTCTCAGGACCGAGTTCCAACATGGTCCCGAGCACAACAACCAACGGTCGGTCGTTCCTCATCGCTTCCGCGGTCGCGAGTAGTGCGACGAGCGACCCGGGATTCGCGTTGTATGTGTCCTGCAGTATCACGAGGTCACCGTGGGTCACCAGTTCGCACCGCCCACCCGGCAAGGATACCGTCTCCAGTGCCGCAGCTACAGTGGGCAGATCCAGCCCCAACTCAACGGCCACCGCCAGCACCAACATCACGTTGTCCAGTTGGTGGCGTCCCAGCAGTGGCAGCACAACCCGTGTTCCCCTAAAGGTAAGCCAGCCACGTCCGTGCGAATCGACGCCGCTTGCGTCGGGTCTGACCAGTGCGCTCTCGCCCAAGCCAGCGACAACCACCCGACCGGAAACGTCGGAGGCTCGCTGTGCCAGAGCAGGGGGATCGGTACCCACGACTGCGGCCGGCACACCGCCGGCCAATGACACCTTCTCCGCGAGTACACGTTCGAGAGAGCCGAAACCAAGGAGATGACCCTGCGTCACATTGGTGATTACGGCCAGTGACGGATCTATGATTCTCCGCAGCTGAGCGATCTCGCCAGGTTCACTCGCACCGGCTTCGACCACGAGTGCCTGGCAGCTTGCGGGCGCTGCTAGCAGCGTCAGGGGAACACCGATCAAGTTGTTCAGGTTCGCTCGTGTTGCGTGCACCTCCCACCGTGTACCAAGTGCGCGGATCAACATCTCCTTGACCGAAGTCTTTCCGTTTGTGCCGGTCACAGCAACCACGGGTCCTGCAACCTCGTCACGTCTGTCGCGGGCCAGGAGACCTAATGCCGCAAGTGTGTCGTCTACCTCAACGAGATGGAGACCAGGGATCGGTCCGGTACCACGCCGCACGACAGCGCCGATGGCACCGCTCTCTCTTGCAGACTCCAGAAAATCGTGTCCATCGAAGTGCTCTCCCACCAAGGCCACAAACAGAGCCTCGCTCGTCAACTGGCGGGTGTCGGTAGCTATGGAGCAGAAAGTAAGATCGGGAACTCCGGAAGCTCCGAGGACCCGGTCAACACGCTCACCAGTCCAGGCGGTCACGCCGATTGCCTTACTGCCGTCCGGACTATCGATCGTTCATCGAACGGCATCTTCTCGGTGCCATAGATCTGGTAGGTCTCGTGCCCCTTACCGAGTAGCAAGAGACAATCTCCAGGCTGCAGTAGCGACACCGCCTGGTGAATCCCCTGCTCTCGATCGGGTATCCGGAGACGCTCGGCCTGCCCCAACCCCTGCTCTACGTCGTCGAGGATCTGCTTTGGATCCTCGGTCCTGGGATTGTCATCCGTAATGACCACCAGATCGGCAAACTTGGCGGTGATGCTCGCCATGACCGGGCGCTTGTCCCTGTCGCGATCACCGCCACACCCAAAAAGCACGACCAGTCTGCCGGGAGTGATCGATTTGATCGTAGCTATCGCCCGCTCGAACCCGTCCGGGGTATGGGCATAGTCCCGCAACACGGTAAAGCCACCGGACCAAAGCCGCTCCATCCTCCCGGGCACCTGCGGTACATCGCTCAGCCGTTCCGCAACCAGAGCGGGATCCACGCCGACTCCCCACACGGCTGCCGCCGCCGCGAGCGCGTTGGCAACATTGTAGTCTCCCAGGAGCGGCAGTTCGACCCTGCGCTCTTCGTTCCCGAAACAGAACGTGCAGCTGGTACCCGAATCGGCCGAACGCTCGCTGATAGCGCGTACCTGCGCATCTCGCGCACGACCATAACTCGAGCGGCGCAGGTCACCTCGTTGCGGCAGCGCCTTCCACGTCGGGTCATCTGCGTTCACGACTTCGATGCCTCCCGGGGCAACCAATCCCGAAAGTTTCATCTTCGCCGCAGCATAGGACTCCAGATCGTGATGATAGTCCAGGTGCTCGTGTGTGAGGTTGGTGTACACGGCGGCCCCAAAGGTGGCGCTGTGCAACCGTCCTTGGTCCAAACCGTGTGATGAGGCTTCACACGCGACGTGTGTCGCGCCGCGGGCTCGTAGCTCGGCCAGGACTGCCTGAAACTCGACCGGACCCGGTGTGGTTAGCGAACCGTAACCCGACACGGGCTCTCCCGATCCATCGATCGCACCCAGAGTTCCGAGCGAGCTGGCGGATCGGTCCGTATTGAGCAGATGCCGGATGATTGAGACCGTGGTTGATTTGCCATTGGTGCCGGTAACGCCGATGAGCGTCATGCGATCGGCGGGGTTGCCGTAGAACTCTCGTGCAGCGACGCCGGCAGCGAGCCGCGACTCGCGCACAACCACCTGCGGTAGCGATGTGTCGACCCGACGTGTGACCAGTGCTGCCGTGGCGCCGCTCTCACTCGCATCACCCAGAAATGCATGACCGTCAGTGGCGGTACCGTCGATCGCACAGAACAGAGTGCCCGCCTCCACCTTGCGGGAGTCTTCGGTCACTCCTGTGATCCGTACCGGATCAGTGAATGGCGCGGCAAGGAGTCCGGCGGCATCGAGCGCCGCGACGATGGCGGCAAGGTCCGTCATCGCCGGCCCGGCCAGTTGGTCGTGACGGTAACCACGGTCCCACGAGTCACCAGCGAACCCGCAGCAGGATCAGTCCTCGAGACTTCGCCAGCACCTCGTGGCTGCATCCTCAGGCCGATACGGTGTAGTTCACGAGCCGCTGCACGCAGGGAAAGCCCTCTTACGTCCGGCACGCGGCACGTATCCGCTACGGTGCCTTCTTGCGGAGCCGGCGGCCACGCGATCGTGATCGGGGCCTCACTCGGCAGCTCGAACGCTCGTTCACCCCCCGGCTCTGCCGCTCGCACCAATTGGGCCCGATCCAACACTCTGGTCTCGGCAGCGAGAACCTGTTCCAACACTGCCTTAGTGAGTGGAGCAGCGTTGACCGCGGCGTAGGGGGAACCCTGCGGCTTGTCCAATTTCACGACCATCACTATCTGCGGCTCGTCGGCCGGAAACAGCGAGGTGAAGCTCGCCGTGTATGACTCACGATCGTACCCATTCGGTCCCACCAGCCAGGCAGTACCTGTCTTCCCACCGACCTCGTATCCTTCCAGAGCGGCCGATTTGCCGGTGCCGTCTTCGTAGACCACTCCGCGCAACGCCGCCCGTAACTCGCGCGCCAACCATACGGGGACCACCCTGCGCACAGGCTCGGGGACGTGACGGTACACCATCTTGCCGTTGGGCGCGACGACTTCTCTAATGAGGGTCGGCCGCATCATTATGCCGTCGTTGGCAATGGCAGCGTACGCCTGCGCCAGTTGCAGCGGCGTCACATCAATCTCGTAGCCCATTGCCATGCTCTGGCCGCTGATGCCGCTCCACAAACTGGGGCGATTGAGAGAACCTGCAGACTCGGTGGGGAACTCGATGCCGGTTCGGGTGCCGATACCGAAGTCGCGCAGCATCTGATACTGCTCTTCCGGCTCCAAGCGATCAGACAACTTGACGATTCCGATATTGCTGGACTGTTCGATCACCTGCTCGAGAGTGAGCCAGCCGTTCTCGTGCTCATCCCTGACTGTACGATGTTCGGTGACGTACACCCCGTTCTCGGTCCACACCGAGTCGGTCCAATCGGCCCGGTCGTGCAGCAAGAGGGCGGCGGCCGTGAATACCTTCGCGGTCGATCCCGGCTCAAACGGCGCTGCAATGGCACTCGACGTATTGGAGCCATCCACGTTGCGCGATACCAATGCCAGGACCTGACCGGTAGCGGGATCCAGCACCACAACGTCACCCGATTCGGCGTCGTACTGTTGCAGGGCGTCGTCGAGCGCATCCTCCACGATCTCTTGCAGCACGGCGTCCAACGTCAGATACACATCGTGTCCGGGCACCGGAAAGAGGTTTGGCCTGGCCGGAGATTCGTACTTTCTGCCGCGCGAGTCCTTGATCACGACCTTACGACCGTCGATTCCGGTCAGCAGAGTATCGAGGACCCGCTCAATGCCACTAGCGGCTCGGCCGTCTCCACCCGGCCTTCCGATGAGTTCCGATGCGAGGCTGCGACCACGATCGGACCGGACAAACTCGTTCTCTAGGTGGATGCCGTAGATCGGACGCAGTTTTTCCACCTGCGTGGACAAGAAAGGACCGCGCAAGTAGCCGAAACGTCTGCGGAACTCGCGTCGTACTCGCGCCCGAGTGAGGCCCAGTTCCGTCGCCATGAGACTGATGAGCTGCTCGGTCGAACGACTTGTGTCGATCTCGGATGGTGTTATGCGGATCTCGAATAGTTCCACCGACTCGGCGAGGACCTCTCCGTTGCGATCGTAGATCGTGCCTCGCCGTGCAGGTTGCGGGAGATCCTCGGTGCGCTGCTCTGATGACTGCCGGGCATAGCCCGCCCCGGCCCAGAGCTGCACCTGTGCAGCCCGCACCAAGATGACTGCCACCATGACAAAGAACGCCAACTGGACAGCTCCCAAGCGAACTACCGGTTTAGCCACACCTAGCGCCTCTCGGGTTTGGGGGCGGGCAGAATCACGATCTCACTGTCTGCTGATTGGCGTAATCCGAGCGACTCCGCCCGAGGAATCAGCACCGCTCTGCTCCTCGCCCTATTGATGCGTTGCCTGAGATCGATCCGTTGTCCGACGAGAACAGACCTCCGGGTCCGCAAGGAGTCTAGCTGACTCGCTATCACGTATCCGGCGGTGTCCCGTCTGATCACCCAGGCCAGGATGATGAGGACGAACACCAGCCAGAGCACCAGCCATATCCGTCCCTTAACTCGCATCTGCCTTACGGAACACTCTCAGTTTCGCGCTCCTGGCACGTGGGTTGACCGCCACCTCCTGTTCGCTCGGGTAGATCGGTTTCTTGGGTTCGACCTTGCCCAGCGCCTTGCCGCGACAACTGCAAACCGGTAACCCTGTTGCACACACACATTCGCTGGCCCACTCCCGGAACAGCTGCTTCACTGTGCGGTCCTCCCCCGAGTGATAACTCACGACCGCTATCACTCCCCCACAAACTAACGATTCCAGGAACGCCGGTAGTGCCTTTTCGAGCGCTCGCAGCTCATCGTTCACAGCGATCCGGACCGCCTGGAACAGGCGCGCGAACTCGGACGGACCTGTGCGTGGCCCGAGCGCGGCTCGGATCGCATTCACCAGGTCGTCACTTGTCGTGAGTTTGGACCGCTGGCGGCGCCGCACGATCGTTGCCGCCAGGCGCCTGGAACGCCGCTCGTCGCCGAAGGTGCGGAAGATACGGGCGAGTTCTTCCTCACCAGATTGGCCCAGCACGTCGGCAGCCGATACGTCAGCCCCGGGGTCCATCCGCATGTTGAGCGGTGCGCCGGGTCTGAAAGTGAAACCACGGTCGTCCTCGTCCAGTTGGTGGCCCGACACTCCAAGGTCCATCAGCACGAAGTCGGGATTGAACCGGGCCACGGCGGCCAGTACTCGCGGATCTGCAAATCCCATATTGAGCCACCTGGCCCGCTCGACTCCGAGCCGGCTCTGAGCGGCCTCCAGTGCCTCGGGATCACGGTCGATGGCGAGTAGCTCGACTGCTTCGCCCAACAGGCGCTCGGCGTGGCCGCCGCCACCGACGGTGCAGTCTACAATACGGCGGCTGCCTCGCGCCAACCGGGAGATCTCGTCGATCAGGACTGGAGTGTGGTAAGGGGACACAGCAGCTAAACTAACAGGGAAAAGGCCCCACATTCGATTGCGGGGCCCTGGAAACTGACGATTCAACTGTTGTCACGGGGCTGACGAGACTCGAACTCGCGACCTCCGGTGTGACAGACCGGCACTCTAACCAAACTGAGCTACAGCCCCCAATATGCACAGCGTACAAATGTAGGGGAGCCGCTGCCCGGATTCAAGCGGTGGCTTCAGTTACCTCCACACTTGAAGTACTCGCGGAACTGCGCCGGTCGCTCGGCGAGCTGTGTGATGTACTCCATGAACGAGTCAACGGTCTGTGGTGAGATTGAGCGGCCCGCCGTGAGCGCCTCCCTCGTACGTCTGATGTACCTGTCGTAAGCGTCGATCTGACTGCAGGACTCCGAAGCTTGGGTCGCTGCATCCATTGGCACCGTGATGTAGAACAGGCTGAGGCCCAACCAGAAGTTCCCCGCGGCATTGAGGACGCCGGTACGGTCATAAGACAACGCCTTTTCGGCCCAATCCATGGCCATCGGATAGGCTAGTCCGCTCTGGGCGATATTCTGAGTGAGCTTGAGATATTCACCACCCACAACGGTCTGCATCCGCTCGTTGCTCTGGTTGTCCTGCGCAAACTGCTGCAGCATGGCGTCGAGCCGCTCGAGTTCCGCCGTGTCTATGGGAACAGCAGCGGTGGTGTCTATGCTGAATTGCGCGACTTCCCACTGAAGCACTTTCAGGGAGTAGCGAATGTCTTGTGGGTTGAGTTCCGCCAGCTTGCGGAAGACAAACATCGCCGAATCGGAGCCGAAGGTTGCCTCGATGATCGCAGCATACGGGATCAACAACTGCATTGACTCGGGTTCAACCGCCAACGCCTCCTCGTGCCACCTCAGCATTTTCGCAGTGTCACCAACTGTGCCGGCCAAGCCGATGATGCTGGTGAGGAACTCCATATTGCCGGCCCTCGTGCTATCGAGATCGTAGATTTGCTCGCTGACCTCGAGTGCGCACTGCCAATCTTCGGCGTCGAGACACATCCGCTGCTTCAACCGTATGAAGCTCATATTCTCGGGATCGCGCCGTAGCCCTTCATCGAGGACCTCGGTCGCCTTCTCTGGCTGGCCGGTCGTGAAGTAGCCCAAAGCAACCGTGCTACGAATGTCCTGGTTGGACGGGTCATTCGCCAACAGCCGCTCGTATGCCCCTACGGCGTTCACTGTATCACCTGATCGCACATACTCGCGGGCCAGATCTTCCCAGGCGCTGATGAAGAGTGAGTCGCCCCTGGTGGCCATCTCGTAGGCCCAGATGAGGCTGTCAACAGGGTATTGCAGAGCCTGGAACACGTACGACAGGCAAATAGCCGATGATGGATGGTTCTCGTACAGCTCGAACGCTTTACCAGCCGATTGCCGAGCCCGGTTGAAATCGGAGCGATCGCGGCGGGCATTGCATTCCTTGGCGAAGTCGGCAGCCTTCACCTGACTGTCCAGCGAATCCGTGACATGCTCGGCGAACGAACGCGGCGGGTCACCTGGCTGTCCTTGTACCTTCATCCAGCCCGACATGCCCGACCGGGTTACGTCTACGATGCGATAGATGGCGAACGGGGTGGCACCATTGCGCTTGAGGACGCCATACATGTATCCGCGGGCCTGGAGCGACTTAGCCACTTGCTCGACCATTTCCGGCGCAATGATCGTGTTCGGTGGAAAGCCTGAACCCACCAGGAGTTCCTCGACAAGGTCCCGCTCTATCACTTGCCATTTGTGTCGGAACTTGTTCTGCGCTCTCGTACGCAGGAAGTCGGTCATCTCGAACACATAGTTCGAATCCTGAGGATTCTCCGGCTCGAGGGCCAGGATCAAAATGCGGTCCAGCCTTCTCTGCTGTCCTTCCATTGACGTGGGAAACATCCCAACTGCGGTGATGACAGCCAGAAACGCAAACGTTGTGCGCACGTGCGAAGCGTGTGACAGCACCGTTACAAACCTCCAATTAATCGCTTTAGTTTTCGGTAAGGTACGCATTTCTCTCCTCCTCATGCATGGGCGAAGAGGGATTCGAACCCCCGACTTCCTGCTTGTAAGGCAGGCGCTCTGAACCAACTGAGCTATTCGCCCGCGTGCCCTGCCCTACAATGCCAGTCCTAGCGGGAACAGCGCGCAGTAGCCCAAGACCAACAGTATCGGGGCCAGCGTTGTATCGCCACCGGCTAACAGAAGATAGCCAACACCGACTGATGCTAGGGCACAGCCCAACAGGATGAAATTCCTGGTTCGGAAGTGGAGCCTAGCAGGCGAAGTGCCCTTAGACATAGACACTGAGCCTAACCGGAAGTTCCATACCCGTCAAGCACTTGCGGGTCCAAAGGTTCCGTTTGCGTCAAGAGTTCGTATGCCAATCTTCGGGTGATATCGACCAGCCCTCGTCGAGCCTCGCGCGACGCGCCCGGTCACGCCGGCGGCGCGATCCCCACAGACTCAGGAGAACCAAGGCCAGCAGGGTCCAAATCACTGTCAGTGACCCCAAGAGCTGGGCCCATCCGTACCGTTTCTTCAGGTCTCGACGCCACAACGCCTCGAACTGGTCGAGCGTGACCTGATAAGTCGTGCGCAACGCCCGATCGAAGTCCAGCGTCTCGGCCAGGTTGTCCACCAACGGTTGTAGGCCGCGATCGCCGCCCATGCGCTCCAGCAACAGGACGGCCGTGGTTGCCAGTGAATACGCCGTTTGCGCCCGTCCGGTACCGCCACCCCGCAGGCCCACATCGACGTCCCTCAGGGTGGGTGTAACCCCCATGAGCAATGCCCAGTTGACACGAAGTGCCTGTAGCCGGTCCCACTCACCCGCAGCCCTGGCCGCATATCCTTCATCAAACCACCGGGGGACTCGTTTAACCACGGAATGTAAAGCAAGATGTGCCAGCTCATGCCGCAGAACCCGGCGCACGTCGCCGGACATCGGCAGCACAATGGTGTTTGAGCCCGGAAACGCGGCCCCTCCACCCCATTCTGGAAGTCGGCCCCGCGTGACCGAGTCGAACACCGCTTCATTTGGCGCCAAGATTAGCCGGATCGGCCGGCTCGATACACTCCTTATCCCCGGCCAGTTGGTTGAACGGTCGGCCAGATCGGCAAGCGCCAGCGCGACGGATTCATCTCCGGGCCAGTGAACGGCCGTGACCCGGCCAACATTGACCATCGAGGGGTCCTGCACCGCCAGAGCAATCAGTATGGCCGCTAAGAGCGTGGTAGCTCCTGACCCTGTTCTACCAAGTCGAGCGTCTCCTTACAACGCTTGCCCCAGGGATTGAACCTGTTTGCCTGGAACCCGCTATCCCACGTCCTCTTGGCACCACCTTGGTCACCGGCAAACCACTGGGCGCGGCCCAATTCATAGCAGGCCTCTATGAGGTTGGGCCCGAGCCTCAGTGTCTTCTCGAAGAAGTTCTGCGCATCCTCATACATCTCGCGCTCTAGATACACAAGCCCCAGATAGAAATGCGCATAGAGCGTCGCCTTCTTATCGTTGTCGAGCCGGATGGCTTTCGACAGATGCTCGATGGCCTCTCCGAAAATGCCCTTCTTGAGACATATGTAGCCCACGTTGATCCGCGCCAGCGAGTTGGCCGGTTCCTTCATCAGAACTTGCTGGAACGTAGCTAACGCATCGTCGTAATCCTCGTTCAGCATCTGCGCCCAACCGAGCAGGGATTGTGCCTGCACGTCGCCGGGAGACAAGGTGAGCGCCTTGTTCAGTGCCTGGAGCGCACCGGTGTAATCACCCAGGGAGATGAGGCTCCATCCCTTCTCAATGAAGGTCGACGCACCGATATGGTCTGCCCGCATTGCGGGAACAGCGCCGGTGAACTGGGGCGCGCGATCGTCGCTCTCTCCTTGGGCTATCTGCTTGTACCGCTCGACCAGTTCGCGGATGTCCTCCTTGAGCACCGCGAGGTCGGTGATACCCTGGTCCACCGTCTTGAACAACCCAATGATGTCCCGTTTGATTGCTTCTCGCTCATCGCTCGTTCCAGCAGAATCCAGTCGTCGAGCGATCTCATCGTACAAGCTGCGCCACGGATCGACTATTAGTTCACTCATGGGCCATCTCCGCCGTCAGTGCATCGAGCGAAACGCGTTCTTCCGAACTGAGCAACTTCGGCACTGCCAGCACAATCAGAGTGCGGTCGTCGCGTGATAGAATACCGCTGATGTACTCCGCCGCTAATCCCTGCACCATACTCGGTGGCGGCGACACACGCTCCGCCGACACCTTCAATACCTCGAGCACGGCGTCCACCACGACACCGACCCTGCCCTGTTCCAGCGTCACAATCACAACGCGTGTCTCATCTCCGATCGGAGCGTCGGTTTCGAATCGCTTCCTCAGATCTATGACTGGTACGATCTCTTCGCCATACTGTATGGTACCCTCCAGATAGTCTGGAGCCTGTGGCAGAGGGTTGGGGGGTGCGTATCGGAGTATGCGCTCAACTTGAAAGACGCTGAAGGCGAACTCATGTTCACCGATACGAAAGGTCACCAGTTGGATTTCGTCGCCGACGTTCATGTCTGCTCGCTCACTGCGGCGGGTGTCAGCCGTTCTACCAGCGATTCGATGTCTACCACGGGGATCAGCATGCCACCGCGTTCGGCGACACCGGCTGCCCAGGAAAGCTGCCAGGCTTCCGGAACCGGCTCCAGCGGATCCGGGACGACTTCGTCAGCGTCGTCGACCTCGAGCGCCAGGAGCGTGTCCCCTGCCTTCGCCAGCACCACTGTCCTGCCGAGATCGGGCGCTGGAGTGCCGTTGGTGAGCAGGGCAGCAAAGTGTACCAGCGGGACCAGGCGGTCGCGCATCGGCGTCACACCGCGTACCGCCGGATGTGTGCTCGGGGCCGGGTACAACTCGAATCCGTCGGCCACCTCCAGCACTTGATCGACTCTGAGGCCGTATTCGTTACCTTCAGCTCGGATCAGTAAGTACCCGTCCATCACCTGCTCCGGTACGACAGTTCTTGTTCTATTCTAGCAGCGAGACCGTCCAGCGGCACCACAGAACTGGCGCCGCCCGCCTCGATCGCAGCCTTGGGCATCCCGTACACCACCGACGAATCTTCGTCCTGGGCCATGCCGGCCCCTCCGGCATCGCGGATCGCCCGGAGGCCTTCCGCACCGTCGCGTCCCATGCCGGTCAAGACGACACCGATGGCTCGTTTTCCGTAATGTTGTGCCACCGAACGGAACATCGGATCAGCCGCAGGGCGGACTCCCCACACCGGAGCTTCCCGACTCAGCCTGATCCGAGCAACAATGCCCGACTTTACCCTCATATGATAGTCGCCCGGTGCCACGTACACTGTGTCTGCGTCAATTGTCATGCCGTCGTCAGCCTCGACGACCTTGTTGCAGCTGGATTCGTTCAATCGCGCGGCGAGACTCTGAGTGAACTTGGGTGGCATGTGTTGCACGATCAGAGTACCCGCACCTACACCCGTGGGGAGGGCCGGGACAAGTCGGGCCAGTGCACCTGGCCCTCCAGTACTCGCTGCGATCGCTACCGCAACATGAGCCTCACCTAGCGATCGGGCTGGTCGCTCCGGTAATGGCACCGAGACCGGACGTAACACGGATGGTGTATGTGCCACCACCGCCAACTGCGCGGCAGCCAGGGCCCGCAGCAAAGCCGGCCCTATCGTGGCCAGAGCATCGGGCTCACCGCGGTCAGGCTTGGCCACCACCTCAACAGCTCCCAACTCCAGTGCTCTGATCGCCGCCTCTGTGCCGGGCCGGGCATATGCGCTCACCACGACTATCGGACGGGGTTGGTCCTTCATGATCAACGATATCGCCTGCAGCCCATCGAGCCTCGGCATCTCGATATCCATCGTGACGAGATCGGGATCGAGTCGGCGGATCTTGTCTATCGCGTCCAGACCGTCTCGTGCCGTTCCCACTTGCCGATATTGCTCTGATTCCGTCAAGATATCGGAGATAACGCGTCGCATAAACGCGCTGTCGTCCGCCACCAGAACGGTGGGGCGTGGATCAGAGTGCGTTTGTGCCGCCATGCACAGACCGAACTGTCACCGAGCCCGACCCGACATCAAACCAAACCGAGCGGCTACCCTTCCCTCCAACCGCCTCTCCGACAACCGGGATCCCCGCCTTCCGCAACGCCAGCCTGCACGCTGCGACGTTACGTTCTCCTATGTGCACCGTTCCCGCCGCCAACAGGTCGGAGAACATGCTGGCACCGCCGACCATCCGGGCAACCATCAACGGATGTGACGCACCTCGTCCGGTCATCTGCTCCACCAAGGCGGGAACCGCCGTATCGGCCGTGCGGCCCGGATTCGATCTGTCGCGGGATAGCGACTTGGATGGCAGGAGAACATGCGCCATTCCACCCACCCCGGCACGGGGATCATGGAGTAGCACGGCCACGCAGCTTCCCAGTCCCAGTGCCGTCAGGGTCTCGCCACCGTTTGATACGACCATCATACCGAGGCGGACAAGCTGCTCAGAGTTACGTTGGTTCACGATCTGCTGTAGATGCGCTCTCGTGCATCTTCCAATTTCAAGCGTTCTCTAGCATGGCCGAACAGCGTTTCGGCTCTCCCGAGCACCAGGTACCCTCCCAGATTGAGTGCATCGATGAAGCCAGACACCAACCGTTCCTGGGTTTCCCGGTCAAAATAGATCAACACGTTGCGGCACATGACGAGATCGTATGGTGGATTGGGCGCTGGCTCCCTCGTAATATCATGTCTGATGAAACGCACCATCGAGCGGATTTCGGGCTTGATCGATTTCGGTGATTGGCCCGTGAAGTAGCGTCGCGTCAACTCCGTGGGCAGTTCTTCGAACGCGGCGTCGCCATATTGACCGACTGACGCCCGCTCCA
>Ga0255055_10001352_pt1 | contig 18125 bp, 15 predicted proteins | sample JV7_2_27_MG_FD_188633 | JGI IMG/M metagenome (GOLD analysis project Ga0255055, IMG submission 188633) | Seawater microbial communities from Jervis Inlet, British Columbia, Canada - JV7_2_27 | ecosystem: Environmental > Aquatic > Marine > Inlet | place: Canada: British Columbia | collected... | reverse complement strand
TGACGCGACACCCATTGATGGAAATGGAAATCCCGGTGGAATTTACAATCGGTCCTGGAGAATTGATCCTTTAGGGACCTCGGCGCGTCGTATACGGATGACGGTTCAATGGACCAAATTTGGCGATCCGCGCAGCGTGGTGGTGCGATCCAATACCAAGGGAAGCGGCGTATGAAAAGTGCAATTCAGCCCTATTTAAATTCAAAGGAAATTAAGAAATTTAAAAAAGGAACCGCATCAGGGTTTACCCTGGTTGAGGTCCTGATGTGTATGGCCATTCTGTCCGTTTTATTTGGGACGGTTTACCGATCTTTTGATATTTTCAACCGATCCTTCACCAAAGAAAATGTCAAAGCGGATGTCCAGCAACGAACCCGAATTGGTATCGATCTGATGGTGCGTGATATTCGGCTGGCCGGACTGGATCCGTTGGGCACGGCCAATGCTCGAATTATAGCGGCCGACACTGAAAACATCCAATTTTCCGCCGATCTCAACTATGACGGCGATGCGAATGATCCTTTTGAAAATATCACTTACGCCTTAGGCGGCGATCTCCTCAGGCAGACCAGCGACTTAGGAACCGGCTTGGTTACCGACACTTTGCTGGATAATGTCGACGCTTTAGCGTTTACCTATCTAGATGCATCCGACACGCCGATGGCTGCTCCGGTGGGCAACCCGCAGGATATCCGCACCGTAATTGTATCATTGACCATGCAGCGACCTGCCGGCCGGGACGGATCTATTAGCCGGACGTATGCCACCCGGGTCAGGTGTCGCAATCTATAAGGAAGCGAAATCATATATGATTAAATCATTTAAAGACACCCTGGACAATGAAAACGGCTTTGTGCTGGGCACCGCCATTATGGTTTCGGCTATTCTGGTCTTAGGCGGCGTTTTGGCGATCTGGACTTCCAACACAGAGCTCAAAACGGTTCGCAATGAGACCCAGATGACCATGGAGTTTTATAATGCCGAAGCCGGGGTGATCGATGCCCTTGAAAATTATAACAGTGGTCCGACCAACTGGCTGACCAACGCTTTTTTGGCGGCCGATCCGATCGATGCCAGCGGTACGGTTAATTCCAGTGACGAGCAGGGCAATGTGGTCGCCACGGTTGAAGTGCGCTGCATCGAAAGCAGCGCGACTCCGGTGTCCGGTCTGAGCAATTCAGCCAATAACATACCGCGGCAAGCTCATATCGGTCCGGCGCCGGCGGGTTCGGGTTACAGCCTGAAATATTTTGAAGTGCGGCGTTACGCTATAACGGGCACTTCAGACAATGGCAATAGCCAGATTCAGGTGGGCGCCTGGAAGGTATTTAATAAATTCTAAAAAAACACAACGGCCAGGGAAGCGAACGCTTCTGTTTTGATAAGGATAAGGAGATTCAGGCATGAAAAAATGCATGTGGGTCGCGTTAATGCTGGTCTTGAGCACGGCAGTTCCCATCTGGGCCGACGATACCGAAATTTATGGCACCGTCACCAATCCGGACTTAGAACCCAACATTCTGATTATTTTCGACTCCTCCGGCAGCATGTCCACGGTGGATGTGCCGGGCGACCCTTATGATTCGGGTACGGTTTATACCGGGTCCTATAGCACCGATGCAGTGTACGAGCGCTATTGGAGCTGGTCCACCTGGTCCTATCAATGGAGGATCTTTGCCAATGATGTCAATGATTTGAGCTGCATATCGATTAAAGATAATCTGCTCGCCAACGGTTATGCCGAAGGCTATATCCGCAGCACATCTTTTTCATGCGGGGGCTCGTCTTACCGACGCTTGCGTCTGGGAAACTTTATGAACTATGATGAGTCCGGGGTGGGTACCCTCAAGAGTCGAATTGAGGTCGCCCAACAGGTGATTACGGACCTGATCAACAACACCGATGGGGTGCGTTTCGGGCTGATGCGATTTAATCCGGTTTCCTGCCGCAATCCGCCGGTTTGTAGCGAAACCGACACCCAGGGAGGCGAAATCGTCGCTGAAATCGGTGCTGACAAGACCACCTTGGTCAATGCCGTCAGCGCCATGACCGCGGACGGCTGGACCCCGCTGGGGGAGACCCTGGCCGAAGCCGGGCTGTATTTTGCCGGTATGAGCAGTTGGTACAATTCCGGTGTCACTTATACCTCACCCATGCAGGAACGCTGTCAGAAAAATTACGTGATCCTAATGACCGATGGCCAGTCCACCATGGACGACGACGCCAACCTGACCGATACCAATTATATCAACGGCGACACCATCGGTGATTACGATGGCGATCACGGCGGCTCAGAAGTTGTTTATTCAAATTATGGTTCCGATTACCTGGATGATGTTGCCAAGTATCTTTACGAAAATGACACCAACCTCATTCTGGGTGACGGCACCGCATTTGATAAACAAAATATTATTACCTATACTATTGGTTTTAAAACCTCCCAGCAGCTTTTACAGGATACGGCGGCCAACGGGGGTGGCGAATACTTTTCGGCCGACAATATATCGGAACTGGCCCTGGCCTTTGAGCAGATTTTAACGGCCATCTCCGAAGAAAATGCCGTTTTTGTGGCACCGGTGGTGCCGATCAGCCGCATGAACCGCACCTATGCCGGCGACAAAATCTATCTGGGCTTTTTCAAGCCCCAGCAGAGCGGTCGCTGGCTCGGAAATATCAAGCGCTACGCGCTGGACAACGATGGGACTCTGTTTGATGCAACCGGGGCTTTGGCCTGCACATCGGATGGATTGATCAAAGACAACGCCCTTTCTTTTTGGACGACGCTGGGAAATGACGGGCCGGATGTGGGAAAAGGCGGCACCGCTGAGGTCCTCGGCTTGTTGATCGACAGCCCCACAGCGCGTGATCTTTATACCTATACCGATACCGATCCCGGTACCGGCGCGATAGTGGACCTGACCGATACGGCCAACGCCTTTGTGGATTCAAATGCCAATATCAGCGACACCGATCTGGGAGTGGCTTCGAGTGCGGAAAGAACCAATTTGTTCACTTCAGTTCACCAGAGCGATCTGGGTGATATTATTCATTCTGAGCCGGCGGTGGTGCATTATCCGGATCCGGACGGAAATCCGGCCACCGACGATGCCAAAACGATTATTTATTCCGGCTCCAATGACGGCATCCTGCATGCTTTTGATGATGATGACGGTAGCGAAATCTGGGGATTTATTGCGCCGCAACAGCTGGGTCGTTTGCAGTTACTCGATAATGCCGATCACGACTACTTCATGGATGGTTCCCCGACGGTGTATTACGGATCGAGTCAGAAAATCCTGATGATGGGTGAACGCCGCGGTGGGGAAACCTATGTGGGCCTGGATATCAGCACGCATGATGCCCCGATCTGGCTGTATGCTGTCGGATTGGATTTCTTGGATCCGGGCACCGGTGTCTATGAGTCCCTGGGGCAATCCTGGGGCCGACCCCAGGCCGTCAGCGTGGCCACGAATGCCACCTGGAGTGAGGGCGGTTCGCCGTGTAGCGTGACCGTCACTACCGATGTGGCCGACGTGTTTTTGATACCCGGCGGCTATGACACCAACCAGGATTTGGTGACTCCCGGTTCCAGCGATGCGGTGGGTCGGGCGTTATTTGGCGTGCGGGTTACGGACGGCCAACTGATGAGCGGCTTGAATTTTAATGCCGTCCTTAATCCGACCCTGGGCATGACCCATTCAATTGTGGACCTGTCGGGTATTGATCACGACGGTGACGGCATTGTCAGCCGTATTTATGCCGGCGATCTGGGAGGCAATATCTTTGCCCTTAAGGATGATGTGCGCATGCCCTTTTGCGGGGGCAGCGTTTCAAAGTCGGTTGCAGACGGTACCTGGACCGCGCAGAAACTGTTTTCAGCTTCTGCTGTGGACGGTGTGCAGCGTAAGATCCTGTATGCACCTGATGTGGTCGGTGAAACATACGGCGAGTATATCTTCTTTGGGACCGGCGACCGAACCGATCCCAATGAAACCAACGTGGTCAACCGTTTTTATGCCATTAAAAATGATTGGGCAGTCACCGGCACACTGGATGAAACCGATCTGGTCGATGTGACTGATGATTTGATTCAGCTCGGCACCGAAGCTGAAAAGCTGGCAACCCTAACCAGTCTTGAAAATGGAAACGGCTGGTTCATCCAGTTTGAAAACCCGGGGGAAAAAGTAGTGGCCTCACCAAGGGTCTATGGGGGTGTGGCCTATTTTACGACCTACACACCGGATTCCAGCGCCCCCGGCCCAGATCCCTGCGCAGCGTCTACGGTGCGCGGGGTGGGCCGTCTTTACGCAGTGGATTATAAAACCGGTGCCGCGGTGAGCAATTTTAGTTCGGAGGTCGAAATCGATGGTGACGGTAATGTGGCCGACCTGGGCAAAAAGGACCGCGTCGTTGCGATTGGAACCGCGATCCCATCCGCCCCGGTAATTGCGATCCTGGAAAATGGTGCCCAGATTTTTATCGGGGTTGAAGGCGGCATCGTCAGCCTGCCGGCCATCGCCACCCCCGATATGATCCGCTATTACTGGCATCAAATGTTTTAGGGAAGGGAAGAAAGCATGAATTTTACATCTAAAAAATTTGCCAAGCGTGCTTATCGTTGTCTGTTTATCGGATTTGCTCTACTGATGCTTCCCGCAAATTCTTTTGCCGGGACTGACATACTCCAAAATTTCAGTTTTGATGATTGCGATCCATTCGAAGCCCGCGCCCGGATCATGGAGGTTCATGGCAGAAAGGCGCAATTGGTTGCTGCCGAGCAAACCATTTACGTGGTCGATATGAGTCTTGGAGACCAACGACTCATCACCGAGATTACGGATACGCAGGGCCGGCAAACGGATTTTGGGTCATTAAACCGCGGGCAATGGGTTTATGTCAAAGGATTCAAACATGTTAAAGGTGGTGTCGTGGCATCCCTTATTCAGACAATCGATCAGCCGCTGAGAAAAAAGCCGATTCTACGTAAAATTATTAAAAAAACGAGGCGCTCTGAAAGAATCAGGAGCCGGCCGCCTGTTATCAAACAATAAAATATGATCTCAGGAGGGGAGCTCATATGGGATCCATAGAAAATAGTAAAGCCAAGGCTCAATTATGAATGCTTTAATTACAATGCTGTAATTCAGGGTTATCGGCCTTCCCGAATCTTCAACATCGATTGAAAAGCGCATTGCGTGCTGTTTGTCGGTATTTCAAAGGTTTTCTCAATACTGTGCCTGCCTCTTGATAATTTTTTGTGCAATCCGGAATTGTAAACGCTTTTTGACTCCAAACCCTTTCCTTTTTTAGCTCCTTTCCGAAAAATCAATCCTTTCGAAAATTGAAAGGTTTTGTTCGCTTCATTCAAACAATTGTCGCGCTCAAATTAAAGGATTCGAACCCTTTTTACATAAATTAGCACATGTTTGTTACCTAAATTACACATTTATGGGCTAATCAAAATGGAAATAATTTTCACACATTTCTTAACTTACTGAAAAGGTGATGAATTTTCAATCAATAGTTGTTGGTATAGTTCTTGCGAACAGTATCATAAGGAAGCCTAATCAGGCCCATTTATCTGTATTCTCATTTAATCTTTTCTTGCGAGACTCCCTCCCGTAAAAAAATGTGGATCTCAAGGAAAAAATGGGCTTCAGAGTTTTAAGGGCCAATCAGGCATTTTAGGTTTAATTTAATTTTTCTTTTAATTCTTATTAGTTATATGAAATTTTGTATTACTTTTTATTGACACTCTTTCTAATTTACTATAAATGTTTTTCCGGAAGCTTGATTATTCTATATTTATAGAATCTATATCTGCTAAATCCGCTATGCAAGCGATTTTTCAAAAGACTCAAAAATAAAGCCTTCGGAGGGACCGGAATATTCCTTAGGAGGCTTTTTTTTATATTCAGATAAAGCCAAACCTCGAGTAATCGGGGGACGGAAAGCTGCGGGTCCGCCGGAGGCGGATAGCCGGGTTGCCTTGGATAAAAAGGTGACTCGGCATTCTTTATTAGTACCTTAGTTGTAAATTTATTGTTTTTAATGAAAAGAAATTTTTTAGCATCATTGTAGATTTTTACCTATCAATAATTTAGAGGAATCTGAGCGGGCGTTCAACTTTCTTTGTTTGGGCCATTTGAATTTTGGTTATTAGAAATTTGTTTCGTATTTCGTATTTCGAGTTTCGTATTTCCGGTTTATCCGGGTTAGGAGAATTAAGGCCATGGGAAAAAAGTCAGGATTTTCGCTTATCGAACTTCTGATGGTGCTCGCTGTCATCGCTGTGGTTTCCGCAGTCACGGTTCCCAGTATCATCAGCTGGCGCAATGGTGCTAAATTTAGAGGCGCTGTGAACAATTTAAAAGGCGATCTGCAAATGGCCAAACTCAAGGCTGTAAAAGAGAATGATGTGGTTACTATTTTTTTTAATCCTACTGGATACAAGGTGATCTTAGATAAAGCCAACCACTGGATTCATGACGCCGGTGAGCCGATTTTAAGAAATCGGGAACTTCCTGCCGGTGTATCAATCGATCTCGGCAGCACCGATTTTGGAACTGTCGGGGACAAAACCAGATTTAATAGTAGAGGGAATTCAGTCGCCGGGCATGCCTTACTTGTAAATATAAATGGTGATCAAAAAAAGCTCGTCGTTACTTCCCTTGGACAAATTAGAATAGAATAGGCCTGGTGCGCTATGCAAAAAAATAAGAATAGAGCTACTTTTATTAAAGGCCACTGCGGCTATATGCTAATCGAGGCTCTGATTGCGATTGCAATTTTTTCAATCGGTTTTCTGGCGGTGGCAACCATGGTCTTTTCGACCACTCGAAACAATACCAACGGAAATATTTTAACTCAGGCCAATATGTTGGCCAGAGAAAAAATGGAGCAACTTAAGAGTAAAACAGACTTGACAGAACTTGATACGGTTGAAGCACCCGAAACCGTCGGTGATATATTCACGCGCACATGGACTGCCAGTGATCCGCTTGCATTTGGCACCTCTCGGCAGATTAAAGTCATTGTGCGCTGGACGCGCAAAGGCGTAAATAAACAAGTGGTTATGGAAACGATAACTAAAGGCAAGGGAATATGACGAATTTTTTTTACATATATAAAAATTGGATACGGTTTAAATCACATATCATCGAGCGTCAAGCCGGTTTCACTCTGGTGGATATTCTGATGGGGCTTGCCTTGGCGTCGGTGTTGATGGTTGCCGTCGTCAGCCTTTTTACCACCATGGGAAGATCTTATACGACCCAAAACGTCGCCGCCGATGTCCAGGCAGTCACACGCGCCGGTGTTGAGCTTATGACGCAGGATATTCGCATGGCCGGAGTCAATCCCGCACAAATCTCAGGGGTGGGTATCGTTGCGGCCGCGCCTGCAAATATTCAGTTTACCAGCGATCTGAATTTGAATGGAACCATTGACGATACATATGAGCGAATTACTTACTATTTAAATGGTGACCGACTCATGCAACAATTGTTTGCCGGCAACCCCATGCCGTTAGTCGAAAATGTAACAAACCTGTCTTTTGATTATCGAGATGAAGATGATGTCCCCGTAACCGATCTTGTAGCTGATATTGCAATAATTCGGACGGTTATTATATCGATGACGGTGCAAGCGTCTGCTGGAAGGAGCGGGGCGCTGCAACGAACCTATACTGCCAGAGTCAGATGCCGCAATCTTGGTTTATAAAAGATTTTTAATCCAAATCCATGAGGTAATAAACCCATGCAGAGCATGCCAGGACCGCTAAGAAATCAAAACGGATATTTCCTTATTGTATCGACCCTGATGCTGTTGGCCTTGCTGACGATCATCAGCATTGCGGCCTCAAGCACCGCCCGAACCGAGGTGCAAATTGCCGGAAACGACTTAATCTATCAGCGCAACCTTTATCTGGCCGAAGGTGCCGCCATGGAAGCAGTTGACCAACTGCAAAATGATCCAGATCCCAGGGGATTGCCGTTTGTTGAATCGGGGCTTAAAGTGATCAATGATGATAATTTTTGGGTTGACTGGGAGGTGAACTCACAGGCGGTAACAACGACAATGGATTCCGGCACTAAAACCCGTTTTCGGGCCGGCTACGAGGGAACACCGGCGGGTTATTCACTGGGTATGGGCAAGTCCAGGGTGCATGGATTTGCAGTTTATGGCCGCACCGAAAAACAGGGCGTAACGACCATCAAGGTCGGATATCGCCGCGCATTTTAGGATGTATGCAACTGCAGGAGACTGTTTATGTTTAACCACAACCACATTAATGCTTACCGGCCAAGATTAAGATTCCAACACGGGTTGCGGGTATGGGTCATCGGGTTTTGTGTTTTGACTGCCGGCGTTTTGTTTTTCGGAGCCATGCCGGCGCAGGGCGAGGTCGATCTGGCGGATGCGCCGCTGTTTACCAAAATCAACCCGCCGCCCACCAACCTGATGATCTTACAGGATGATTCCGGCAGCATGACCTTTGAAATCCTGTTTCGGGGCGGATATGACGGCCAGTTTCCAAACCCGGATGAATCCTCTACACGGGGATTCTGTTGGGTTTTCGATGACATGGGTGATGGATACAATAATGATGATCCCTGGCGACATATGGGTGAGGAGGGCCGGCTATACTGGCGTTCCCAATGGCATGAAGTCAACGTCATTTACTACAACCCCAATCTTGTTTATGAGCCCTGGCCAGATCACGCCAAGCAATCCTTTTCACCGGCCGATATCGACAAACCCCTGGTTCATCCTTTGCAGACCAAAACCCTCGATCTGGACCGGGAATCATTTACGATTGACCTTGACAATGATGATGATGGCAGTGCTGATGGAAAGCTTAAGATTCCATGGGCCCATTATTTTGTCAAAGCCTCATCAGATGAGGACTTTTATATGGTGGCCATGCAAAATGGCACCATTTCATATTACACTTTTACCCGCGACGACGGGGACATACCGAATGACAAGATAGAGATGGTTACGCCCGTATCGATTCCGCCTACCGACATCGTCCGGGCCTATGCTGAGGACCGCCAGAATTTTGCCAACTGGTTTACCTATCACCGCCGGCGCGAGTTTGTGGCTAAAGCCGCCATTGCGCGGGTCATTCATGATCTGGAGGGGGTACGCGTTGGAATTTTGGGGATCAACAACAGAATTATTGCGCCGCTAAAACCGGTTAAAGCGGTTATCGGCGGTGAGCTCAAAGATGAAACCGATAGCCTCATTGAAACCCTGTATGCCTATAAATCCAGCGGTGGAACACCGCTAAAGAGGGGTCTGGAGCGGGTTGGTGAATATTACCAGACCAACGACGGTGATTTGCAGGGCCAGAAAGGCGATGTCCCTTATCCGGCCGACGGCGGTGCCTGCCAGCAGTCCTTTACCATCATTGTCACCGATGGTTACTACAGCGACAAAGATCACACCTTTGATGGTAATATCGATGGTAGTAATTCTGATCCATACAAAGAATGGGGCGGCGGGAGCCAGCCCTATGAGGATGACTACAAGGATACACTGGCCGATATGGCCATGTACTTTTACGCTACTGATCTTTCCACAATGGATGATAAGGTGCCGACCAACAAATGGGATAAGGCCGCCCATCAGCACATGGTCACCTTTGCCGTGGCCTTCGGGGTTTCCGGAACCCTAAATCCACAAGACTATGAGGATGACCGCACCAGCGAACATTATATGAAGTACATCGAAAATGATGATCCCCGCGAGTACGGTGATTACGTGGTTTGGCCGGAGGTAACTGCCAACCGCCAAGCGCAGTCCATTGACGATCTATGGCATGCCACCGTCAACGGCCGCGGGGTATTTGTCAATGCCGGCGAACCCCAGAAGCTGGTTGAGGGACTGCTGCAGATTATTAAGGACATCAAGGAACGGCAGCCCACATCCGGTGCTTCGGTTTCGGTTAACGGCGATTGGCTGTTCGGTAAAATCGGGCCGGATGTTCTTATTTTTCAGGGTAGTTACAGCTATATCGATGATGAGTGGGCCGGGGAGGTGAGTGCTTACAGGCTTGATGAGATCAGCGGACAGGTGATTACCGACCCGCCGGAGTGGTTGGCGTCTGAAAAGCTGCAGGCCAAAGCCTGGGATACCCGCAACATTCTGACCTATAATGGATCAACATCGGGTCTGGTGTTTGCCTACAATAAGCTGACCGTTGAACAACAAGGAAAACTGGGCTCGGATGGCAATACAGGCTCACCCGCAGACCTGGAAGCGCAAAACATTGCCAATTTTATCAGAGGCCAAGACCCGGACGGCGGCGGTAACCGCAGCAACATTCTGGGAGATATAGTGCACTCCTCACCCGTATTTATCGATGACGTTGTCTATGTGGGCGCCAACGACGGCCTGCTGCATGCATTTAATGCCATTGATGGGAGCGAGTTATTTGCCTATGTGCCCAATTTGGTATTTGATTATCTCAGCGATCTGGCCGATCCCGACTATGAGCACCGCTTTTATGTGGATTTAACACCGACTGTCAAAAAAGGCGAAGAATTGCTGGGCGGCTCAGGAAGCGAAACCATCCTGGTGGGCGGTCTGGGCAAAGGCGGCCAAGGCTATTTTGCCCTTGATATCACCCATCCGAACCTGATGACGCCGGACGATGTCTTATGGGAATTTCCCAAAGAAACCGCTGATCAAGCAGACAAGGACGCTATGGGGTATTCGTTTAGCAAACCCGTTGTGGTGCGGTCCTATGATACCGATCACCCCTGGGTCGTCATTTTTGGAAACGGCTATAACAGTGTAAACGGCAACTCGTTTTTGTTTATTCTCGATGCAAAAACGGGCAATCTTATTAAAAAAATTGAAGCCGGAAGTGGTTCCGATAACGGGCTTTCCAGCCCCATTGCGGTTGACGTGGATTTTGATGAGATCGTGGATTTTGTCTATGCCGGTGATCTTCTCGGCAACCTGTGGAAGTTTGATATGACCGGCACCAAAGACTCGGAATGGGAAGTGGCCTATAAGGATGGCGTCGCAGGGGTTCCGCTTTTTACGGCGATTGATCCGGACGGAATCAGGCAGCCCATAACTAGCAAGCCGGATGCCATGTTGCACCCTGAACAGCACGGATTGATCGTCAGTTTTGGAACCGGTAAATTTTTAGGCATTTCCGATTTTTCAGTCCCGCAGATTCAAACAATTTATGGTATCTGGGATTACGGCGACCGCGCCTTTCAACCCGGACCCGGGCCCGGCTGGAGTGAGGATGACAATAAAGAATACCTGGGCGCCTTCAGAGACCCAAAAGCAGCGGTCCTGCTATCCAATCAGCCGGCGAAGGTCAAGCTGCTCCAGCAGGTAGCTTCGGAAGTTAAGGACGGCTCCGGCGAGAATGAAGTCATTGTAAGGGTTTTGACCCCTGACAAGCCGGAGTGGATCACCACGCCAGATCCCGACAGCGATGATCAACTGCCGGATCCTGCCGCTTCGGTTCCCAATGATGCCGGCTGGTACCTGGATCTGGACGTTTACACCGGAGAGCGGATTGTCAGTGATGTCATATTGCGGGATGGGATATTGATTGTCATCGGCTTTATCCCCGAACAAACCTTCTGCGGTGCGGGGGGTGAATCCGTATTTATGGAATTAAATGCCTTTACCGGTGGACAGCTCGCCGGTGTCCAGTTTGATATTCATGATGATGGAAGCGTCGGCGAAGATGATTATGTTGAAATTGAAGTCGATGGCAAGATGGTTAAAGTTCCGCCGTCCGGTATAAAACTGGCCGGCAACATTCAGCCGCCGGCCATCATTAAGTTGGATGAAAAGACCGAGAAAAAATACTTAAGCTCCTCTGGTGGCGGCATTGTGGAAATAACAGAGCGGGCTGTGAGGACCGGCATTGCTTACTGGATGGAAATTCGGCAGTAAAAAACACCCCATAACGGAATTGCGGCATAAGTGGTTGTAGGAAAAAAACGTTTGAACACCGCAACGTTTTTTTGACAACCCCTATATAACATATCGGAATTGGACCGGCGCCTTTCGGAAAAAGCTGAAAGGCGCTTTTTTTTGGGCCGCAACTCCCCCTCAGACTCAGACATCCGGCCCATCCTCTAGTGTTGCGTCTCGCAAGTAATTTACAAAACACGGATTGATTTTATCAATCTTCATATTTGTGGAACATGACACTAGTGCCTCTCGATATAGGGTTCACAACTTTCCTTAATGGCGCCTTGCCACCGGAATACCTATAAAATAACTTAATAGTTTGTAAACAAATTTTATAGCGTTTTGTTTTAATGAATGGTGTTGCGTCGATTTCATTTTAAAATGGCCGGTAGTTAAAAAATTTATAACTATTTGAAATAAAACTATAAAATAACAATATTTCTTTAAGCAGAAAATTATTTTACCTATTTGATATGCCTTTTTAGTGCTGAAATCAAATGGCATGGTATTTGCTCCAAATCAAAATGATAAATGGTATCCAGGCATCTGAAATAATGACAAAATAATGCCTTAATCGGAACAATGCATAAGCCGAGCATGGCAGCGCCTGGATTCACTGCCAGTTACAGTTTATCAGGGGGGCAGGAAGAGCGTTATGATTCGGGAAAATTCGGGGGTCTCAATTCTTGAAGTAATGGTGGTGATCGCGATCATCGTCATTATCAGCGCTATTGCGGTGCCCAGTTATATTGGCTGGCTACCCAAATATCGGTTAAGCACCTCTGCCAGAGACGTGCTTTCCGATTTGGAATTCGCCAGGGGAGCTGCCGTCAAAGAAAATGCCAGTGTGGTTTTTGAGTTTGATACGGCAAACAACGTCTACACTGTTTGGGTTGACAACGGTGCGTTGGGAAATAGGGATAATTGGAATCGGGATGGTGATGAAAGATCGATTCGCTCCCGACAGATGCCGCCGGATATAAACATATCTACAGTTTCGTTTCCCAATGATCGCGTTCGTTTTAACGGTAACGGTTTTCCAGAAACCGAACCGGACCCGCCGGCTGCACTCGGTGGCGGGACTATCACCCTGACAAATGAAACAGGGACCTGGGTTGTGGAGTTAAGAACCGGTGGCAAGGCCAGAATCCAGTAAAATGCGATGCATCATATGATTCAAACGCTAACAGATAAAAAAGGATTTTCGCTCATAGAAATGATGACGGCCATCGCGATTTCCTCCATCGTACTGGCGGGTATCTACACGATGTATTTTACCCAGACCAAATCGCATGCCACCCAGCAGGTTGTGGTGGACATGCAACAGGGAATCCGCATGGCCATGTTTCTGCTGGAAAAAGAAATCCGCATGGCCGGGTATGATCCAACCGATTCGGGTGTTCCACAGATTACATCGGCCCAGCGGGCTTCAATTACAGTTACCATGGATATCACCGGTGGTCATACAGACTTCTTAGATAATGACGGCGATGGAAATATAGACAACCTTGATCTGGACCAGGATAACGATGGGGTGGACAATGATCTCGATGGGCTGGTGGATGAAGATGACGAGGGCGATGAAACCCGCTACGGGGACGGGGATGTCGCTGATGCCCTTGAGCAGATAACGTATTCGCTGTCCAACGATGCCGATGGTGACGGCGTCGCTGATTCGATGGATTGCAACCTGCAAAGACAGTTTTGGGACGGAGATTCATGGGAGCCCAATCCGGCGGCTGATATCGCATTTGACATCGATGCCTTGAATTTTGTGTATCTTGACGGCAATGGCACTGATCTGATCGACTATAATTTGAATCCGCCTCAAGTTCCAGCCGGACAGCTTGGAAATATTCGATCCGTACAGATTACCATGGTGGCCCGGGGCGGCCAGAATCCGCGGCAGGGCCTGCCGGGTCAAGAAATGGATACCAGAGTCTACATGAATCAGCAGGATCGTCCCGGTGATGATTGGGACATCATTTTGCCGGCTCAGAATGACCGCTTTCGTCGCAATATACTGACAACAGAGGTGAGCTGTCGAAATCTTGGTTTGCCGTAAATAGGGGGAGTTTAAGGGGCATGCAACTTAACGCGGTTCGTCGGAAAAAAACCCGCTGCGAATGTCAAGGGGGATTTACCATCATAGAAGTATTGTTGGCGATGGCCATATTTCTCATCGGCATTTTAGCGGTCCTGATGATGCATATTAAAGCGATCAATACGAATTCCGGAGCCAGAAGTGTTACCCAGAATTACACCTGGGCCATGGACAAGGTGGAAGAGCTTTTAAGGCTGCCCTATAATGACCCCAATTTGGCGGCTGGATCACACACACCGCCATCTGACACAGATTTTATCGATAACAATGTTAATGGCCAAATCGATGAGGATGGAGAGACCGGTCAAATCCTGATCAACTGGACAGTGCAGGATGATTTTCCGGTCCCGGATACCAAATCGGTCCGCGTAACGGTAACCCAGCGTGTACCTCTGGTGGGTGTTAAAGTGATTAATGTTGATTTTATCAAAGCCAATATTTTGTAGGTGAGCAAGCCGAGAGTTGTGCTTGCAAGGCTTTGGAATTTTAGTGTTGCGGGATGAGAGTTTGAAAGGGTGATTTAAATGAATAAACGATCCTGTTTTTGGGACAATGAAACCGGTACGGTAATCTTTGTCGCCATCGTATTTCTGGCGTTGCTGACTCTTGTGGGTGTTTCATCGATTAGCACCAGTACGACCGAGGTGCGAATCGCATCCAATTCCCAGTATAATAAAGTAGAGTTTTACATCGCAGATAGCGGATGGAAGGAAGGGGCGGTATGGCTCAATGGTTATCCCGGCCCGCCGACTTATAGAAACATCACCGGCAGTATCGTCAGGAATTACGGAGATGGGGATACAGATGTCTTAAATAATGACCTCCCGGACGGTAGCGAAGACAGTCCCAATGCATCGACGGTCAACGATATGAGCTTTTACGCAATTCCATACTGGTTCAAGGTCACCCACCTTTTCGATCAAACCGAAATTGAACCCGGCAGCGGCAAAAACTATAAACGATATTTTTACCGTGTGGATTCAAATGCCAACCGCACCCAGAACGTTGAAGCGGTTGTGTCCAAGGTCTATAAAATCGGTTATAATTAAACATCGAACCAACCTGTATTACGGTTTGGGCGAATGTACGTTTGCGCCTGGTTCAAACTCTTTATCGGCGTTGGTCACAATCACTGTGGCAGTTGTATTTTCGGTGTGCAGTATGAGTAATTCAGCAAAATCGACCGGGAGAAGCAACGTTTTTTTTGCTGTTTTTCGATAAATGTTTTCGCGCACCTGAAAGTAAACATTATAGAACTGTCCGGGCTGAACGCCGTCTTTTTTGCCTTTATTGATAAAAGCGATCATGTTGTCGCCGATGAGTCGATTGTGTTCTTCAGCATTAACGATTCGACCTTTCAAACCCTTGGGGCTGTCTTTTATGATGAGCTTGGGAATGCGCCGGTAATAGGGCATTAACATATCGTCCAGTTCTATCGGACGATAGGCCTCGATTATCATTCCCATTGCATACAGGGGTTCCACCTGGGTAATCTCCACGACGCCGGTCAGTAAATGTTGAACGCCGACGTACTTATTCGTAATTCCATCCGTAATAGGAGCCAAAGTTCGATAAATAGTGTAACGCTTGCCGGGCACCAGATTGAAATTTCCTTCCGGTCGGATATAGACAATATCATTTGAATGGATCATTTCTTTGGTTTCTTGCACCTTAAATATTGCTCCATGCGGCGCCACCGGCTCTTTGCGAATAAAGCCCACGCGGTCCAGAGCGCTGTAACTGTAGTGTATCAGATCATCTATTGAAGGTTTTAGCGCCAAGGACTTCCCTAATTTTTTTTCGGCAATTTTTTGGGAGCCTTTGCGACGAAACAGTCGGATTCGTTCTCCGGGATAAATACGGTGGGGGTTGGCAATCTGGTTGTTTTCCTGCCACATCTCCGGCCATAACCAGGCAGAGTCAGAGAATTTTTGGCTTAGATCCCAGAGCGTATCCCCTTTTTGAACTGTGTAGTAAAAGCCGGTTTCATGCTGAAATGTTTTTTCGCCTTCAGCCGCTTCAAGTGAAAAAGCGATCGCTAAAAGCAGCATAGCAAAGATGGACACGCACATTTTAATTCGAAAAATTGTTTTGTAATTCATCACAAGCCCCACTTCGGTTTAAGATTAAAAAATGTCAAAAAGTAATTTATTTATAATAAGATTACCTGTTTATGAGCGATTTGTCAAGTTTGGCAAACATCTGGCAGCAGCCATAAAAAAGCCCTCACGGTGTATGTGTAATCCGCGAGGGCTTTTAATGGGTCCTTTTATGGGTCAATGGTGGGTTGGCGATGAGCTTACATCATTCCGCCCATTCCTCCCATGCCACCCATTCCGGGAGGTGCACCGCCTCCGGGCATGGCTTCCGCTTTTTCTTCGGGTTTTTCGGCAACCATAGCCTGGGTGGTTAACATCAAAGAGGCCACGCTGGCAGCATTTTGCAGGGCCAGTCGAACCACTTTGGTGGGGTCCATGACGCCGGCTTTCATCAGATCTTCGTAAGTGTTGCTGTCGGCGTTATAGCCAAAAGAACCCTGCGCGTTTTTAACCTTGTCGATCACTACCGATCCTTCCAAACCGGCATTATTGGCGATTTGACGCAAGGGTTCTTCAAGGGCGCGCATAGTGACCTTAACACCCAGCTTCTGGGCGGCTTTGATTTTCATCTTCCCCAGCGCATCCAGACAACGCACCAGTGCCACACCGCCGCCCGGAACGACACCTTCCTCCACGGCCGCGCGGGTTGCATTCAGCGCATCTTCAACACGTGCTTTTTTCTCTTTCATTTCGGTCTCAGTTGCCGCACCCACATTAATTACGGCCACGCCACCGATGAGTTTGGCCAGGCGCTCTTGAAGTTTTTCGCGGTCGTAGTCCGAGGTGGTCTCATCAATCTGGGCCCGGATCTGTTTGACGCGACCTTCGAGCGCTGATCGGGAACCGGCGCCATCCACAACGGTTGTGTTGTCTTTATCGATTGAAATCCGTTTGGCGCTTCCCAGATCCGAAACAGACAGGTTTTCCAGCTTGATTCCCAAATCTTCAGATACGACCTGGCCGCCGGTTAAAATCGCAATGTCTTCCAGCATGGCCTTGCGTCTGTCGCCAAATCCAGGGGCCTTAACGGCTGCAACCTGCAGGGTGCCGCGCAATTTATTGACCACCAATGTCGCCAGGGCTTCACCATCGACGTCTTCCGCAATAAGCATGAGGGGTTTCCCCATCTTGGCAACCTGCTCAAGAACGGGCAACAGGTCTTTCATATTGCTGATTTTTTTCTCATTGATCAGAATGTAGGGATCCTCCAGAGAAACCACCATCTTTTCTGGGTCGGTTACAAAATACGGGGAGAGGTAACCGCGATCGAATTGCATGCCTTCAACGACCTCGAGAGTGGTTTCCATGCTTTTGGCTTCTTCAACCGTTATGACGCCTTCTTTGCCGACTTTGTTCATGGCTTCGGCGATGATGTTGCCGATGGTCTCATCATTATTGGCTGAAATGGTGCCGACCTGCGCGATTTCGCGTTGATCTTTTGTGGGTTTGCTCAGTTTCTGGAGCTCTTTTACCGTCACTTGCACGGCTGCATCGACGCCCCTTTTAATGTCCATGGGGTTGTTGCCGGCCGCCACAAGTTTTTGGCCTTCTTCGTAGATCGCGCGAGCCAAAACCGTTGCGGTAGTTGTTCCGTCACCAGCCATATCGCTTGTTTTGCTGGCAACCTCTTTTACCATCTGGGCGCCCATGTTTTCAAACTTGTCATCCAGTTCGATTTCTTTGGCCACGGTGACACCATCCTTGGTGACCGTCGGAGAGCCCCAGGCTTTGTCCAGAACCACGTTGCGGCCTTTAGGACCCAGGGTAACAACTACAGCGTCTGCCAGCGTTTTAACTCCGTTAAGCATTAATTCACGGGCTTTCATGTCGTACTTAATCAATTTAGCAGTCATCTTCGTTTTACCTCCATTATATACTGAAATTGTGTTTTTTAATCGATGATACCAAGCACATCTTCTTCACGCATGATTAAATATTCTTTACCTTCGATTTTTACCTCGGTGCCG
>Ga0255055_10001351_pt1 | contig 18136 bp, 16 predicted proteins | sample JV7_2_27_MG_FD_188633 | JGI IMG/M metagenome (GOLD analysis project Ga0255055, IMG submission 188633) | Seawater microbial communities from Jervis Inlet, British Columbia, Canada - JV7_2_27 | ecosystem: Environmental > Aquatic > Marine > Inlet | place: Canada: British Columbia | collected... | reverse complement strand
ATGCGAATGCTCCGATTCTGCTGGTGGCCGATATTGATCGCGGCGGTGTGTTTGCCCAGATCATCGGCACCCTTGAATGCCTTGAGCAAAAGCAGCGCGCTCAGATTAGCGGTTTTATCATCAATCGCTTCAGAGGTGATATCCATCTTTTTAAAGATGGTGTCCGCTGGATCGAGGAAAAAACGGAAAAGCAGGTTTTCGGCGTCCTTCCCTGGTATAGCCATATCCGGATAGAACCCGAAGATTCAGTCGTGATTGAAAACCCCAAAAAAGTAAACGTTAAAAACAGTCAAAACCCGGCGGTTGCCGTCATACGCCTGCCGCATATTTCCAACTTTACCGACTTTGATCCGCTGCTGGCTTTAAATAAACTCGGCGTGTATTTTTTGGAAAAAGTACAGCCCCTTGGCGCTTTTAAAGCCGTTATTCTGCCGGGCTCAAAAAACACCCGCTTTGACCTCAAGTGGATCCTATCTTCAGGCTGGGCCCGGGCGCTGTCCGAATATCTGGAATCCGGCGGACATGTGCTGGGGATTTGCGGCGGGTATCAGATGATGGGAAAGACCGTGCATGACCCGACAGGCCTGGAAGGCCAACCGGGCTCCAGTGAGGGACTGGGCCTGCTGCCAATTGAAACCATATTAAAAGCGCCCAAAACGACAACCTTGACGAAGTTTTCCTGGAACGGTCGGCATGGCGCAGGATATGAAATTCACATGGGGCAAACCATCAGAGCGGGTGGAACCCCCCTGTTTAATATCACGGAGCGCAACCATAACCCGTGCCGGGATGAAGAGGGTTGTGTTTCCAATGATTGGAAAATCATGGGCACTTATATTCACGGTCTGTTTGATAACCCGGGGATCTTGAAATTCTGGTTAAACCATATCGGTTTGCGCGCTGTCGATGTATCCGATGTCGGCGGAATCGAAGCCCGCAACAAAGAATATGATCTGCTGGCTGAATATTTTGAAAAAAATGTCGATGTGGAAAGTGTCGTCAAATTGGCAGCCGTTAGTAGACAGCGATAATATTTTTTATTCTAATCGAGCAACAAATGAGCGTATTGGAGTCTCCTCGATTTTGGATTTTGGATTTTGAAATTTAGATTGCGGATTAAAACTGCAAAAAGTTGATGCCCGGCAAATGGGTTGGACATTAAATCCAAAATATAGATAGCTCCATTACTCCAATAGTATTTTAAGTATGCCCAACCTGCTGACGTTTTCAGAAAATCTAAATAGGAAAATACAATGGTGAACGAGTTAATTTTTATTATCGGCGGGTGCAGAAGCGGAAAAAGCAAGCATGCTCTGCAAACCGCTGAAAAAATGCCGGGAAACCGGAAAATCTATATTGCGACCTGTGTGCCGCAAGATAATGAAATGAAGCAACGGGTTGCAAGACATCAAAAGGAGCGCAGTCAAAACTGGGTAACGGTTGAAGAGCCGCTGCACCTGCCGCAGGCACTATTGGAAAACAGCCCGAAAGCAGATGTTATGCTGGTCGACTGCCTGACACTCTGGGTGAGCAACCTTTTGATGAAAACCGATGATGAAAAACAATTAGAAGAAATGATTTCCCAATTAATAGATACGCTTGAGAAAGCGACGGGCCCGATTGTTCTGGTCTCCAATGAGGTGGGAACCGGTATTGTTCCGGAGAACAGGCTCGCCCGGCAATATAGAGATATCATCGGGCTGGCCAACCAGGCCGTGGCAAAAACCGCCGGAAAAGTGATCTGGATGGTTGCGGGAATTCCGTTAACGGTCAAGGGTTAACCGCCGGGCACTATCCAGCAAGTAGCTTTTAACGGTTATTTCGCTTTAATTGTTATTAAGGTAATCGGGTGTCGGGTGTTCCGCCGGCGGATCATGTGTCAGGTGTCGGGTGTCGGGTGTTCCGCCGGCGGATCATGTGTCAGGTGTCGGGTGTCGGGTGTCAGAGGACAGAGGTCAGAAAACAGATGACAGATGACGGAAGATGGAACACAGAATCTGATAATTCCCAATGTCTTCAGGCTCGTATTGCTGACACCTGAACACTGACACCTGAAACCTAATAATTCCTGACACCTGACACTATCAGCCAGAAGCAAGCTCATGCGCAACTTAATCTCAGCCCTGCAATTCATCACCATACTTCCAATGGGAAAGGCAAAATCGTATGATCCACCGCATATGGTTCCCTATTTCCCGCTGGTCGGTATCCTGTTGGGCCTGCTGGTAGCGCTTTTCGACTCGGTTGTCATACGGTTCTGGGCACCGCCAGTTGCCGCCCTGCTGGATATAATTTTTTTGGCCGTGTTGACCGGTGCGTTTCACATCGATGGGCTGGGAGATACCGCTGACGGTCTGTTGGGGCCGCGTTCGCGGGACAAAGCGCTCGAGATCATGAAAGACAGCCGGCTCGGTACCATGGGTCTGGTGGCGATTTTATTTGGCCTGGCCCTAAAATGGGGTGGCATTGCAAACCTGGATGCCCATCGCAGTATCATATTGATTTTGATCCCCGCCTATGCCCGGGCCGGAATCCTATTTGGCATGCGGTATTTACCATACGGCCGGACGGACGGCACTGGAAAGCCCTTTTTTAATGAAAAATTATCATCAAAACATTTCTGGGGCCTGGTCTTCCCCGTCGGCCTTTCTTTGCTTTTGGGCCTCGAGGCCATAGTGCTCAACCTTGCTTTTGCGATCATCATCGGATTGATTCTTCTATTCTATAAAAAGCGGATGGGATGTATTACAGGGGACATGCTGGGAGCAATGGTGGAAATTACTGAAGCAGGGCTATTTTTAATAATTTCGTTCGGAGACGCTTTGTGATTGAGTGATGAAATTACAAAAAGGCAATACGAATTTTTATACCGCTTTCCATAATAATGTTCCGGGTCACCGACCACACGCAGAGCGGGTGGCTTGGATTTTTCCGCCATAGGCTGGAAAATACAAAGGCACGGCAGTGCCTTAATCGGTGCGGGTGTAACCGGGTGCTTCGCACCCGGTTTGAAAACACCCAATTGCGGAATTGGGGTATAAGTGGTTGTAGAAAAAAACGGTTGAATACCGCAACGTTTTTTTGACAACCACTATAAAACTCATATGTATCCTAGATTAAGCAAATCTTACAAAGGTGTATTCCCGTTTAATATCGGAACAACCTCGTTTATCTATCCGGATGATTACGTGCCCAATGTAAAAATGCTGGGACCCTATCTGGAAAACATCGAGCTATTGTTGTTTGAAAGCAATCATACCGATGCACTGCCTTCAAAATATGTCATCGGGGAGCTGGCCAACTTGGCAAAAGATTTCAATCTGACCTATAATGTTCATCTGCCCACCGACATATCCATCAGTAGCCGGGATCCACAGCAACAAAGCATTGCAGTCGAAACGATTATCCGGGTGGTGGAACGCGTGGCACCCCTGTGTCCCACGACGCTAACATTGCACGTGCCATATCATGATGATTTACTTGCGGAGGATAAGGTTAAAAGCTGGCAGGAAAGAGTCATCAAAAATCTGGACAAAGTACTGGCCAACGGGACACCTGCTCAACTCATTTCCGTTGAAAACCTGGATTATCCGTTCGAGATCCTGGACCCGATTATCTCCGAACTGGATCTTTCGATCTGCCTGGATTGCGGGCATCTCATGCTACACGGCGATGATATTCTAACGTTTTTCAACACCTATACGGCTAAAACCGCTATCATCCACCTTTACGGTGTTGCAAAAAATCACTTTCATGGCGCGCTGGACCAGCTCCCCGAAACAAAAATGGCCTCCATAATGAGATTATTGGCCAAATTTAATGGAATTGTGTCAATGGAAGTTTTCGCTTATGAGCATTTAGATACATCATTAAAATTCCTGGAAAAATGCTGGAATAATCAACAAAAAATAGTTATGTATTCTTAATTCTGGGAACACAGGAAACCCAAATGGCTGAAAACGAAACGAGAGGATACATACAGGTTTATACCGGGAATGGCAAAGGTAAAACAACGGCTGCAATCGGCCTGGCCATTCGGGCTGCAGGTGCCGGATTAAAGGTTTTTATTGCTCAGTTTATCAAAATGGGTGAATACAGCGAGATCAAGGCGCTCAGAAGGTTTTCCGATTTGATCACCGTCGAACAATTCGGACTCGGCCGTTTTACGGATGGGAAACCCCTGCCCGAGGATATTGAAGCGGCTCAAAAAGGTCTTAAGCGGGTTAAATCCATCATGGCTACGGAAGAATACAAAGTCATCATTTTGGAAGAGGCCAATGTGGCCGCCAAGTACGGGCTTATCACAGAGCAGGATCTTCTGAAGTTGATTGAAAGCAAGCCCCATGAAAAAGAACTTATCATCACAGGGCGTGGCGCCTCACCACGCGTTATTGAAAACGCCGACCTGGTTACCGAGATGAAACCTGTTAAGCATTATTTCCAAAAAGGTGTTGCTGCCAGAGTTGGAATTGAAAAATAATAATTATAACTCAATCGTAATATCATCATCAGACTCCCTCAATCTGGATTCGATGATCGTCCTTAATTCTTTTAATGAAACATAATAGCTTAGTTTTGCGTTTATAAACTTTTGAACCTTAACGAGAACATCGTGCTCAATATTGACGGACAACGGTCTAGCGGAATCCCCCATAAGTTTTATTTTGCATTGCAGTTTTTCGTTGACTTCATTTATTCTGATATTAAGTGTTTTTTCGACAAAAGAGACGCTGTGAAATATGTGATTCGTGTTAATGCGGTGATAACCGGATACATCGAGTTCTTTTGCCAAAAATTCTGCCATGACTTCTTCATTTTGATCATCGACATCGATGATCATTATATTACCGGGACGGTTTTTCTTGGTAATGGTGGGAATAAGCTGGACATTTTTGGCCCCCAGTTCCATGATCCGTTCCATTGCAAAACCCAGCACATCCCCGGGGATGTGGTCGATTTGAGCAAATATCAGCTTAGATTTTTTCTGCATGACGTTTTGACCTCATTTAGAAATCAAGTCCTTCCATTATATCGGATGCCATTTGCGTCGCCTTTTTTAGCGTAGGCGATGGTAATGCCATAATGACATTTGCCGCCTCCGCAGCTTTTTCCGCAGCCTCCAGCGGGTCCATTCCGGTGGCAGCTGCCATGCACGCACAAACAACCACGTCCAACGAACAGGCGCCGGCACACAACAGCTCAATGATCGCCGGGGCAACAGCGGATATGGCATTTAATGTTTCGGTGTCTTCTTTGAGCAGGGCTTCCGGAGCTGCTTTTGCAAGCACATTTTCCAACTTATAAATTTTGCCATCAATTTTCACCTCGACATCTGCATAGGCATCAAAAGCAAAATGGCGCTGCGCAAATTTATGAGGACGACGACCGGATCCGGGTCTGACCTGTGTAAATTTGATATATTCGATCTTTTTATTCAATCTTTTGCTCATCGCCGGCGCAACGGCGTCAGCAATTGCGGCGATATGCTTTTTTTGAACATCTTGCAGTAATTCGGCCAGCGTTTTGCCTTTTTTCAGCTGTTTGTGGGCATAAATGGCTCTTTTGGAGATCGCATTGGTTAGTCCGGGTTCAGTCGCCCTGAGGATCACTTCGGTCAGCGGCCCGTTTTCTACGGATTCGGCCTTACGCGCCAAAATATTTGTTGCCACTGTGGCATCTTCCTTCTGAAAATGTAAATCCATTGTTTTTTTAATAACTGATATGATCTCATCCGGGGCCATATCTTTTCCAAAAAGATACAACGCTAAAACCGGTGAGGTGACCCAGTGATGAAGCGGTATTACCAGAGGGCCCCCGGATCTCCCGGCGCCGATCATCGCACCTTCTTGAATAATGGAACATGTTTCTGAAAACATAATCATGCCCACCACGGTAGGCGTTCCCGAATCCTTTAAAATAATGGCCATATCGCCTACAACCTGCGCTGTTGAAAGCTCTTCATTCGTGCCCCGGATATGGAGAACCTCGGGCAACTCTGCCGCTTCCACAGCAGCCTCGGCTACAGTTTCCGGGGTCCGGGTCACCAAAAACTGACCGAACTCTTCGCCGACGTATGCATCGGGATGAATTATTTCCAGAGCCGCGATTGCGCCAAAAATTGCGGACAGCCACTTATTGGGACGCATACCAGCGGAGAGATACGTTTTTATCATGGCCTGCGTACCGATCCTGGCCAATTTCTGTCCTAATTTCGGGAAAAGATGATCTTCTCCAATAGCCGAATGCCCGATAATAGGTCCGCCGGCTCCCAGCGGCAAAAACTCGGATTTATAGGGCGCAAGTTGTTCTTTATCAAGCGCCTGATAAATAGCCAGCGTGGCCGCAAAGCCGGAGATCTTATTATTTTGTTTTTCGGTGGGTATGGAAGATACACGGCCTGATGGAATCCCGGCAGCCATTCGAGTAACCGCCCCCAGCTTTCGATTCGGACACGGCATGCCGCACTGCACATTCACCCCGGCCCAATACAGCAAAGTGGCAGCGATTAAGGCGGCATTGGCCGGGTCTGCACCACAATCCATTAATTTATTAACTGCTTTTTTGGCAATCTCATCGACATCGGTAAAAGCTTCATTGCTTGCTTCCAGCTTTAATCTTTTACCTTTCTGCATTTCCTTGGCGATAACATTGGCGGCAGCCCAAACCCCGATGTTAAACGAACCCCATCCACCAAGCCCGGCATCAAGCTTATCTACTGTGAGGTAATCGGGTTTGGAAGTTACCGCTCTAAAAGTGGCCATAATTTCTCGTTCCATTGTATTTCACTCCTTTCTCAAATAAGTTTGAAAGTTGCTTTACAGTTTCCAATCCCGGGCAATCTGAATAAATTTCCGGATATTTTCATAGGGTATCGTCGGGGGGATATCACAGCCGGGCATGAGGACAAAGCCGCCGTCGGTTCCTGCAGTTTCGATGGTCCGTTTGCAAGCGTCTTCTACATCCCGCACACTACCCTGCAGCATTATCTCCACCGGATCAATATTACCGGCGAAGCACATTTGTCCATGCAGGCCCTCTTTGGCTTTGGCGATATCGGTTTTGTGGTCCAGACTGATGCAGCTTGCACCGGTAAGCGGATATAGATCCAGCCTATCTGTGGTATCACCGCAGATATGTAAAAAGGTGCGAATACCTTTAGATTTGGCCCAATCGATAAACGTTTTCAGGTACGGCAAGGCAATTGTCTCAAAATGCTTTTTTGAAATCAGATCCCCGGAAGCAGTAGGATCACCCAGAAGGATAACTTCCAAATCCCCATCTGCGACAACCGGCTCATAAAAATGAATTAAGACTCTGGTGGCAAAGTCAAGCACCCGCTCAACAAAAGCCGGGTTCTTTATGGTCGCTTTAATTAAGATTTCTTCACCCACCAGTCTTGCGCCGAGGGTAAACGGCCCCCATGCCGTCAGGGTCACCAGATATTCTTCACCGATACTGGATTGGGCCATCTTTAAGGCTTTTTGGGTGATACGAATTATCTCGTTTGTGTGGATTTTTGAAATGTCTATTTTTTGCAACTCTTCTTCTGAAGATATGATCGTTGCTTCAAGGTCAACGGCGCCAACTTCTCTGAATTTAAGTTTACCCCCCAACGCTGCAGCCAGAACATTGGGGTACCCCGAACCCACATAGACAATGTCGCTCTGCAGTTTGTGCGCCATAGACACAATCATATCTGTCATCTTGGCTGCATCAGTGGACAGATCTTTTAATGTGGTCCCATAATGATAGGCACCCCACATGCCGCCGCCCATCAGGGCAACGGGGACCCGGTCGGGTTTGCCCCCGTCAAAGGCCTTTAAAACCACCTGTTTCGGTTTCATGTGAAAACCTCCCAACCAGATGAACACATCCCCGTCGGGAAATCTGTTCTCTGGTTTTGTTCGCGCGGTTACGGATCTGCCGGCAGCCGGCTGACTCTATCGGCATTGGCTTGCGGGGTTCCGGCTATCAACAGTGATTTAAAATGATGGTAACCCTTATCTCCTGCTTGTCTATCACTTTGTGGTATGATATGTGAGTCTAGTGTTGCGTCCCGCAAGTAATTTACAAAATACGGATTGCTTTTATCAATCTTCTTTTTCAACAATACAGGTGTCGGGTGTCGGGTGTCAGCAAACAGACGACAGAGAACAGAAAACAGAGGACAGATAGGTCGCTTCATCTTGCAGTTTTTTCATCTGTCTTCTGTCATCTGACCTCTGTCATCTGAAAACTGACACCTGACACCTGAAACCATAGACATTGTGTTGTTTAAAGAACTCAACTGAACTAAAATATACCAAAGGACTTCCCATGCAGCTGTCAATCGATTATTGCATCACCTGTAATTACAGACCCATGGCTGCCAGCCTGGCCTTTACCATTAAACGTGAGACCGACATTGAGACGGTCCTCAATGGATCTACGGCAAGCGGCGCCTTTGAAGTCCGGATCGATCAAAGCTTAATTTTTTCTAAACTTCAAACAAATCAATTCCCTGACCACGCGCAGATAGTGGAAATGGTTAAAAGCAAGGCAAAGGAATAAATATGAACCCAAAAGACCGACTGCTAAAAGCATTAAAACGTGAACCGGTAGATCGACCGCCGGCTGCGGTGCCCACCCAGAATGCCATTGCCGACGTCATGGAAAAAAGCGGCCTCAGATGGCCTGCCGCCCAGAAAAATGCCAAAGACATGGCCGGTCTGGCCTGGGCATGCCATGAAATCGCGGGCATTGAAAGCGTTAGAGTCCCCTTCGACATCAATGTAGAAGCAGAAGCCATGGGTTGCGCCACACGGTTCGGGGATGATTCGACGACCCCTCCCATGTCGACTATGAAAACCAAACAGGATTATGACTCAATCAAGATCCCTGATCCTTTAAGGGACGGAAGAATGCCCGAAGTTCTTGAAGCCATAAAACTGCTTAAGGAAAAAGCTGGTGACGAGGTTCCGTTAATCGCCGCCCTGGGAACACCCTTTGAGCTCCTCGCCACCACCCTTGATTTTGAAGAGATCGCCATGGCATGCATCGAGGACCCGGAATTCATCGAAGAACAGCTTTCAAAGATGACTGAAATTGCAAAACAATATGCCGCGGCAATCGAAAACGCAGGCCCGGATGTGCTGATGCTGGTGGACGGTACTTCCCAGAGCATCGGTCCGAGCTATTACGGTCGGTTTTCATTCCCGTATACCAAGTCACTGGTGGAATCTCTGAGCAAGCCCTCTATTTTGCATATTTGCAGCAATCCCGCCGCCATTCTTAAGATGATGGCGGAAACCGGCGTGAATGCCCTCAGTATCGACCACCCTGTTGACATCCAACATGCATTTGAGGTCACAGAAGGAAAAGTTGCGCTGGTAGGGAAAATTTCTCCCCAGACATTGCTGACCGGCAGCAGGGAAGATATTGTGGCCGAGACCGAGGAATCATTAAAGCTCGGAATGCATGTCGTTGCCCCCGGATGCGGCATTATTCCACAGACCCCGCTCGAAAATCTGAAAGCTTACCTTGAGTGTGTAGTCAACTGGAAACGAGCTTAAGTGCTTTCGATCAGATTTAATAAATAATCAAGGGTGATCGGCTTACGTTCCACGGGAAGTTTGGTGAATTCGCTGAATCGTTCGACTTTTTCTTCATCAATGGGAATAATTCCTGTATCAAAGACGATAATCCGTTCGTAACCGTCGAACATTGTTTTAAAATCAAAGTTGAAATCTTTTCTGCCGAGGGCAAACATCTTTTCCCAGTTGTTTACCCAGCCCACTGAAAGGAAAAATGCCGTTCCTTCTTGATTGAGTCGCATGATCTCCTCGGCACCCACCATCGCCTCAAGGCAGTTTCCGGCATCAATCTTTTTAGCGTCGTAACGTTCCAGGATTTCCATTATCTGCGGATGGCAATGGCCGTAAAGCACCTTGAGCTCAGCACCTTCCTTATGGTTTTCCTCCAGGGCTTCAACCAGTGCCGTCTTCAAGCGGTCAAAATTGACGTGCAGGGCGGCCTCGAGATAGAGGATCTTCCAATCCAGCCCCTTTTCTCTGAGCAGATACTCCAGCTCCTCTTTGAATATTCCACAGCTAATAAAAATGACCGCTTGTTTTGCCATAATCAATCCGGGTTGTCATGTTGTCATATAGTGGTTGTCAAAAAATCCGATAAGCACTGCGGCCGCCTATTTTGGATCAAAACCGATTTCTTTTCTCTTTGCCACCACATGGCTCTCGATCGCCTCGGCGGCCCTGACCGGATCGTCATCAAGCAGCATTCTTCCACCGGTGAGATTGGCCATTTCTTCGGTTAAGTATTTTGTAACAAGCGGGCTGCCGCCTATCATAGGTTTTGGAGATACATGGGTGAGAAGCCCAAAGGCAAGGGCGGTGAATATGTCGGCAATGGCTTTCTGTTCCATATATTCAGGAACAGATGCCGCTACCGGTACCTGGCTGGTATCGCAGCCGATTGTCCATGCGAGCGCGGCAACCGTGTCCAGAATTTTTCCCACATCGGTGCACGACCCATAGGATACAATCGGCGGAACATTATGTTTTTCGCAAACGGCTCTGAGTTTCGGGCCTGCCATTTGCGTCATTTTCATGGTGGACATGCCGATATTTTGATGGGTGGAGGAGGCGCATCCGGCGCCAATAACCATGATGTCGCGTTTGATCAGTTCCATCGTCATTTCTTGAATGGATCGTCCCGCCATCTCGTGGCGCACATTCGTGCAGCCCACAACCGCCACAGCCCCTTTGATATTGCCTTTCTTCATTTCGTCTATATACGTATGGATATCGTTGCCAAACATCTTCAGCACCGTTTCGGTTGTGTAGCCGGCGATGCATTCTTTATTGGATTTGGTAGAAGGGATGTTTATAATTCTTTTTTTGTCAGCCTTGCGCATTTTGAAACATTCGATCGCAGTTTCCAGAACCTTCTCTGCCTGCTGTTCGGCGATTTCAGGGTTGAAATCCAGATGCTCCACACCCGGGAAGCGCACCACCGGGTCGGTGCTGATAAGCCGGGTACCGTATTTGTCGGCGAAATCCTTCAGGGTCGGGACGGAACAATTCATGTCCATCATGAAAACATCCACGAGGCCGGTTGTAATAAACAGCTCTTCTTGAATCCAGTTGCCCAGCTGTCCGCCAAACGTGTCCTTGTATTCTGCGCGGCTGGACACATTCATCAACTGCTGTCCTTCACACAGCGAACCGTATAATTTAATCCCGTTGGCTCCGGCCGCAGTAGCAGCTGCCTGGAACTTGTGGCTGCCGGCTTTTTCCAGAACCAGGCTGGCAAACACCGGCTGATGGCCGTTGGCGATGATATTGACCGTCTGCGGATCAAGACAGGCGATATTCGTTTCACCGGTAACCAGGTCGGCGGTGCCCATAATGACGTCCTGCATAACCGTAATTCCCCAGAGCGCGGCGTATTCATTGGCGATGCCTAACCTGAGGGCCGTTTTTATCAAGTCAACAGGGTCATTGCTGACATTTGTCATACATTTGGTTAGGGCCGTAACGATTTCGGCGCTGGGTCCGCCGGCATAGAGGTCCGTTTTTTTCCAGACCGCTTTGCGCTGATCCACAGCGAACAGGTCCATTAAGGTAAGGGGCTGATCCCCAGGCTTGCTGATTTCGTTTAACATAAAATCGGCAAATTCAACCGCCAGTTCATTTATCGGCCGTGTATGATCGATCCCCAGTCCCTGGCACATCATCTGCAGTTTGCCCTCATCTTTTACCTTGAGGGAAGATTTGCCCTCTCCGATGGCCTTCAAGGTGTTGGCCAGGTTGCGGCACTGATAGGTGTTGGCGGCCGTGCCCATGATCGTCAGCTGCAAAAGGTTGCGGGCCACGATCAGGTCCCCGCTGGCGCCACAGACACCCAATGGTGCTTTTTTTGTTATGCGGCAGGGCCCATCCGAACACAATTGGCAGCTTAACCCCTTTTTGCAATGCACACATTGAGGCTGTTGTGCTTTAAACCTTTCAAAGACAGTGCTCATGCCCTGGGACACCGCCGCCTGATGGATTTCGTGGCTTTGAGAATCCCGGTGGCTTTGTTCGGTAACTTCGGATTCTTTTGACATTCAAACGCTCCTTAATTTCTGTTTATAGTGGTTGTCAAAAAACGTTCCGGTATTCAAACGTTTTTTTCTACAACCACTTATGCCGCAACTCCGTCATTGGGTGTTTTCAAACCGGGTGCGAAGCACCCGGTTACACCCGCACCGATTAAGGCACTGCCGTGCCTTTGTATTTTCCCGCCTATGATAGGCGGAAAAATCCAAGCCACCCGCTCTGCGTGTGGTCGGTGACCCGGAACATTATTATGAAAAGCGGTATAAATCGTAACTGAAAAGCCACAGGCTTTGAGCCCGTGGCTTTTCGGTTGCAGGGCTGCTGATCGTCTCCGATCATTATATCCTGATCCACCCGGCACCTCTCCCGCTTACCTACTGATCAGTTCCAGGTTCAGGGTTCAAGGTTCAAAGGTTACAACCGATGGACACTGTTTACCATATTGATCAAGATCCGGAATACCCGACATACCCCATTGGATGAAGCGGCTTATAACACAATAAAGACAGAATCCCCTTGATATGAACTGAATTGGGGGCTCTTCAACCCGGAACGTTGAACCCTGAACCGCTCAACCTAGGTCTTACAAACATGTCAAACAGGCAGATCAGTTTTCTCTATCGATACATGATTGAATCGTAAGGCTACGCACCCAATTTTCCAGGCGCCATTTCGAAACTCCGCCGGCGTCTCTCAACGCCTCATACCTTCTGAAGTTGCGATCTTTTCACTTTAACGTGCGACCCGGAATCCAACACTATTCGCACGAAGAGCCCGGAATGGTATTCCTTCTCCATGCATTTATACACTTTTGAATTTTCCAGATTGGCTTCGTTTCCTTTCACATCCTTAGTTTTTTTGGACTCACCAGTGTACGTGACTTTCATTTCTCTCCCCTTTCCTGCGGGTCAGCTCCAGCCCAGACCCATTAAAAGGTTATTGCTTTAGATCCTCTTCTTCCGATGGCAACAGATGTGCAATATGAGGGAACTTGTCAAACATATGCGGAAATTGCATCGCTTCGCCAAAACGATCATTAAAGTCTTCTTCGAGGGCAAGTTCAACATACTCAACCTGGCGTGCAATTTTATTGGCCTCGCGCCGCTTATCCACATTTAACAGCACGATGCGGGCACCGTCACCGGCAGCATTTCCTAAAAATTCTACCTTTTTCAGGTCACAGTCGGGGTACATGCCCATCACCATGGCCTGCACTTTATCAACATGATTGCCAAATGCACCGGCCACCGCCAGTCGGTCAAACTGTTTGACGCCGAGTCTTCGCATCATGATCAAAGCCCCGGAATAAAGCGCACCTTTGGCAAGCTGGATGGCACGCACATCGACCTGGTTGACAACAATGTCTTCCCCGATCGCGGTCTCATTCTTCCAGGCAACGACATACTCCGGCATTTTATTTACCTTCCGCAGCCGGGGTGATTTGAGATCCAGGTTGATCTGGCCGTTTTTCTTTATGATTCCCGCTTTAAACATTTCGGCGATGGCATCGATGATGCCGGATCCGCAAATTCCTCTGGCCTGCATATCGGTTTTGCCGTCGCTCCAATTGTCGTTTCCGATGACCTTATATGCGGGCTCCAGTGTTTTTTTGTCGATTTTCAATTTTTCGATGGCACCCGGTGCCGCCCGAATCCCGTATTCAATCTGGGCGCCTTCCAGTGCCGGACCGGTCGCACATGAGCACGAAATAAGCTTATCCTTGTTGCCGAAAATGAGCTCGCCATTGGTACCGATATCGATCAACAGGGTCATTTTTTGGCGCCGGTGCGGTACATCGGCCATTAAACAACCCACATTGTCGGCGCCGACAAACCCGGCTTCAATCGGCAACATGTGAATATTGCCCGCAGGCAGGATTTGAATACCAATGCGCTCGGCCTTTACATCCACCGATTGGTGGAGGGCCGGAGCGAATGGGGCCAGACCAATATACTCGGGGTTAATCCCGAGCAATATGTGATGCATGGCCGTGTTGCCCACAAGGGTCATCTCGCTGATGTCGTCAGGAGTCAGACCCACTTTCTCAGCGGCCTTTTTTGCAAGCGTGTTAAGTCCTTCGACGATCGTATCCTGAAGTTCTTTGAGACCGGTCTCTTCGTTCAGCATAATATAGGTGATACGCGACATCACGTCTTCACCGTACTTCACCTGAGGGTTCATCATGGATTCGGTGGTCAGCACTTCTCCGGTATTCAGGTCGGTCAGATAGGCCGCCACGGTAGTTGTACCCACATCCACAGCAAGCCCAACGTTGGTTTCAACTCTGCCGGGCTCGACGCGAATAATCTCCTGCTTTTGCCAGAGGGTGACCGTTACTTCCCAGTCCCCGTTTCGCAATACGTCTGGCAATGCCTGCAGCGCGCGGTAATCGATGCTAAGCTTCTTGCGCCCGTAAGTTTTCTCAAGGGCGGTACAGAGCCGTTCAAAGTCTCCGTACGGGTCTTCTAAGGATGGCTCCGGGAGCTCAACATAAAGCTTTTCAACCGCCGGCTTTATCTTGACCTTGATCTTGCCGGCCGCCTTGCTGACAATCTGCTTGCCGGTCCGAGACGCCTCGGGAACAAAAACAAGCACATCGCCCATAACGCTGCTTGAACATGCCAGCCGGATATTTTCTGCGGTTTCCTTTTTCTCGAGTATTTTTTTCTCCTTGTCGTCAACTTTACCTAAATTCTGCAACGACGAGTTGATACCCTCTTTGGGAAACTCACCTTCCATTATTTTTATCCGGCATTTTCCGCAAACCATGTGCTCACCGCAGACCGCTTCAATACCCACGCCCAGTTTTCGCGCCGCATCCAGTATGGTCGTGCCTTCGGGCACACTGGCCCGTCGGCCGGAAGGCTGAAAGATAATTGTATGTTCCATTGATTTTACACACTCCTCCGCTAGATCCTGTATTCGGTCAATTGCGATTTTACACCGCTTTCCATAATAATGTTCCCAAATACGGAAGTGCGGTATAAGTGGTTGTAGAAAAAAACGTTTCAATACCGGAACGTTTTTTTGACAACCACTATGGATGATAACTCAGGCAAAGTGACAAATGACAAACCACCCCCCCTGGGCGAAGCGCCGTCCACAATTTGGGTGCAGGGCGCCACGCCCTGGATGGATCTGCTCCAGCGCGAAGTTGGCTACATGGCTCTGAGTGTTTCGAGCATGGCCATGGCTTCTTGCAGAGCATTGGGGGCGTTATCGGCCGTTGAATCCGCACCATATTCCTCAACGGTTTTTTCGCTGATGGGAGCCCCGCCGATCATAATTTTGACATTGGGGTTTTTCTCCTTAATCTTGGGGATAAGTTTCTTCATCCCGACCATCGAGGTGGTCATCATGGCCGAAAGCATCACAATGTCGGAATCGGTCTTGAGTTGCTCGTCCACAAACTTCTGGAGCGGCACGTCACGACCCAGGTCATGCACCGTCCATCCGGCAGATTCGAAAATGGACTTGATCAGGTTTTTGCCCAGGTCATGGACATCGCCCTGCATAACCCCGAGCACCACCTGTCCTTTGTCCTTGCCGGCTTCGGTCTTGATATGAGGCTTCAATATATCAAGCGCCGCGTAGAGGGCTTTGGCACACAGGAGCGTTTCAGGAACAAAATACTCGTGGCTGTCGAATTTTTCACTGACAACCTCCATGCCGCCGGCTAAGCCTTCCATGGTCATGCGGTACGCATCGGCACCTTCTTTAACGGCCTCCTCGGCCAGTTTTTTGGCGTCATCTGCTTTATAGTTGATGACCGCATCCTGAAGCCCTTTTATTAATTCTTGTTCTTTTTCTTTGCTAGCCATTTTCTATCTCCTTATGGTTGTTTTTAATAAACACCGTATTTTTTGCCCGCTTCCACGATGGTCTTGGCATGCTTCAGCGGTGCGTTGGGCGGAAACTCACATCCCGTAGAAAGTATGAATCCAGCGCCTTCTTTGAATATCTCTATCTCAGCCTGGCATTCTTCCTCGATTTCCTCGGACGTGCCGAGCATGGCGACCGGTCCCGGGGGAATCCAGCCGATGGTGGCGATCTGACCGCCCCATTTCTGTTTGTGCTCTTCCCAGCTGTCGACATCATCGGCGACATAGGCGTGGGAAATGGCATGCGGGGTACCCCATTCCTGCAACTCGTCAAAATAGATGCCGTTGCCGCAGTTGTGGTGAACCACAAGGGCCCCTGTATCTCCAATCGCTTTACAGCATTTTAACATGCCCTCGGATTCAAACTCTCTCCACAGATCCTTGCTCAGGATGCTCTGGGAAGCGTACAAATTGTCATAGCAAACTCCGTGGGCGCCGGCCTCAGCCTGGGCCACCGCATAATCAAGAAGCACCTCATCCATAATCGCAAGCGCCTCCTTGACTTCATCGGGGTGCTCCATCAGATCCATGAAGAAGGCCTCGGGCCCGCGCATCATGCTCAATGTTCCCAGGGAGCCGTAAACAAATCCGACAATGGCATGGCTTTGACCGATCTCCTTGGACAAACCGGCAATCATGTCGATGATACCTTTCATGCGCCCGGACTTTCGGGGATCGACTTTTTTGATCTTCTGGTAGTCTTCAGGGCCTTTGATGAAAGGGTCATCATAGTTGGGGTGGGCGGTGTCCATTTCAGGGTAAACCACCTCGCAACCGAAGTCGCCGGCCTCAACCGTCAGATCCACCAGCATGACGACCCCATCAAGGCCCAAGAATTCAATTGAGTCCAGATGTCCCTGGACCATAGCCTCGGTGTTGTCGCACCTGGACCAGTCACTGTATGTAAGCCCTGAAAATCGGTGCGAGGCGCCGCAAACCAGTGGCGCCACAGGCACTCTGTCAGGCTCCCCAAACGTAAGTGCGGCCGCTACTCTCGCAAGGCTGCTCATTTCGTCTTTTGATGCCATTTTTCATTCTCCTTTTTGTTTAATAGATGAGTTCATATGGAACCTCTGAAGTCCAGAAATCCACATTCCTGTACCCCTTAATCAACCAGGACCAACCCGCTCCAGATGACTTCTTTTTTGGGCGGCATCTCGAAAGGAAGACCCGCATTGATGCTGGTTTTTAACACATCGATACCGACCGCTTCCATGGATGGCCTGGCCTGATAGGGGCGCCGGCATGCTTTTCCGGAATTAACCCCTACACACTCGGGGCAGAGCATGCACTCACCTCCGATAAGCCCAAGGGCATATGGGAATCCGAGTGACATCGCCATCGATTCAACTTCATTCACCAATTTGTGTAATCTGATGGCGGCATATTTCATGTTATCCAAGTCCGTGTATAACTCGGTCTTATCGCCCCCTTTCTTTTTTGGTTTTCCGGGCGCTGCCACATATTGCAGCACCGCTTCTTTATCGTGTTTATCCGGATCTCCACTGAGTAAACTTTGCGTCTGAACCAGGAGAGCCGTGTGATACCGCTTTAGGGTTTTGGCAAATTCTTCCACCGACAAGACATTGGGTGGACAGGTCAGGCAGTGACCGTAATGCGGGCAGAGCGGTATCTGGCATTTGGCCCGGACCCGTTCATCCACCGCAACCAATTGTGACGAAAAAGCCTTCACTTTAAAGGCGCCCTTTTCAAGGGCGAATTTTTCCATCTCCCTGATTTTTTTCTTCTGCTCCGATTTATTCATCTTCCGATAATGGGTACCTTATAAAACACGTACGGTTTGGGTTTATATCTGCGGGCATTAATCATATTCTGGTTCAACATGACCTGTTTGGTCTTCCAGCATTTTGGGCACATATAGCGGGATTTGAGCCCTCTGTAGGGCCCGATGTATCTGAGTTCCATGTGAGCCCTGCAGGATTTGGTTGCACAATGCGGACATATAAAATCCGCCGGTTTGCCACATTTATGACAGACTTCCATTTTCTCACCCCCCTTCAAGTAAGTTCTGAATAATTTTGTGTTTTTTTGAGCAACGCTTGTTCTCAAAAATAATAATTCATATTCAACGACGAGTTTAAAATGAGCTAAAGTGAACTAAAATGAACTAAAGTAAATTAAAGGAAGTAAAAGTAA
>Ga0255055_10001349_pt1 | contig 18148 bp, 14 predicted proteins | sample JV7_2_27_MG_FD_188633 | JGI IMG/M metagenome (GOLD analysis project Ga0255055, IMG submission 188633) | Seawater microbial communities from Jervis Inlet, British Columbia, Canada - JV7_2_27 | ecosystem: Environmental > Aquatic > Marine > Inlet | place: Canada: British Columbia | collected... | reverse complement strand
CAGCTTGAGAACTGATCAATGAATGAACCACAGTCTCGTTTCCTCCGAGCCTGCCACCGGCTGCCGGTCGATGCAACGCCGGTGTGGTTTATGAGACAGGCCGGCCGATACATGCCGGAGTATCGAGAAATCCGGCAGAATCTGTCGCTGCTGGAAATCATGGAGAGACCGGACGTCGCCGCCGAAGTCACGCTGCAGCCAGTGCATGCTTTGGGCGTGGATGCCGCTATTCTGTTTGCAGATATCCTGCTTCCAATTGTCCCCATGGGCCTCGATCTCAAATTCATACCAGGCACAGGACCACAGATTGACCCGCCAGTGCGATCCGAAGCCGATATTACGGCCCTGAGAGCCGTAGACGTGGCGAGCGATCTTGGGCACGTGATGGAAACCATTCGTATCTTGAGAAATGAGCTTCCAGACGATGTACCGTTGATCGGCTTTGCGGGCGCACCCTTCACTGTAGTCAGCTACATGGTCGAAGGCAGTCCGTCCCGCGATTACCGACACACGAAGGGGCTGATGTACTCCGCGCCGGATCTGTGGCAGGAGTTGATGGGTAAGGTGGCTGAAGTCCTGGGAGATTATCTACTTGCCCAGATTCAGGCTGGTGCGCAAGCGGTTCAGCTGTTCGATTCGTGGGTAGGAGCTCTCAGCCCAGCCGATTATGCTCGCTTCGTCCTGCCTTACTCCCAACGCGTGCTCGAGGCAGCGGCCTCTTCAGGCGTTCCAGTGATCCACTTCGGAACGATGACCGCATCGCTACTAGAGCTGATGAGGCTGGCGGGAGGGACCGTCATCGGATTGGATTGGCGAGTGCCATTGGACGTAGGTTGGTCGGCCCTCGGAGGGGAGATTGCGGTCCAAGGCAACCTGGATCCGGTTGCGCTGCTTGCGCCGCGACCTGAACTGGAGCGCCGCGTAAAGGAAGTGCTCGATGGCGCCGGCGGGCACCCCGGTCACATCTTCAATCTCGGACACGGGATCTTGCAGCAAACGCCGGTGGAGAACGTACGAAGCGTGGTCGAAATGGTACACGAATGGACAACCGCAAACGGATCGTAGTAGTAGGGGGCGGCATCGCTGGCCTCTCCGCTGGTTATTACATTCAGCAGCTGGCTGAAAGCCTTGAGCTGCCGATCTCACTGCGCATCCTCGAAAGCGGAGCCAAATTTGGCGGGAAGATTCGGACGGAACGCCGAGATGGTTTTGTCATTGAGGGAGGTCCCGACACGTTTGTCACCACCAAGCCATGGGCCATGGAGCTCTGCTCCGAGCTTGGCATTCAGGACAGGCTGCAGGGAACAAACTCTCGCTTCCGTACGACCTATATCTTGCGCGACGGCCGCCTTCATCCACTTCCCGGCGGGTTGACGATGATGATCCCCACCGAACTGAGCTCGATGGCTACAACTGGGCTGATCTCCTGGAAGGGCAAGGCGCGGATGGCAATGGAGTACGTGATGCCACCCGAACGTGATCCAGGTGAGGAGAGCATGGGGGCTTTCGTAAGCCGGCGCCTGGGGCGGGAAGCCTACGAAGGGCTGATCGAACCTCTTCTGAGCGGAATCTATGCCGGAAATGGCGACCACCTGAGCCTTCAGGCCACTTTTCCATTTCTACTGGATCTTGAGCAAAAGCACGGTGGTTTGATCCGTGGTGCGCTGTTCATGCGCAAGGCGAGACGGAGCAACGGAAGCCAGCAATCCAGTGTTTTCATGACGCCAAAATCTGGGCTGGCCGAGATCATTGAAGCTCTGGAAATTGAACTTATCGAAGCAGGGACGGAGCTCATTACTGAAGCGCGAGTAACCGAAATAACAAGCACGATCCAGGGCGCTTCGGTGAGGCTTAGCGACGACACGACTCTTGAGACTGACGCCCTTGTGGTTGCAACGCCGTCCTACATCGCGGCCAACCTCCTGGCGCATCTGGATCCGGCTATGGCTTCAGAGCTCTCCAGTATCGAATATGCATCAACGGCAACCGTGACGCTTGGCTACCGGTCGGACCAACTGACAAACAAGCTCGAAGGATATGGCTACGTAATTCCACGGAGGGAGGGGAGTAAGGCGCTGGCCTGCACCTGGACCTCCTCCAAATTTCCACATCGCGCGCCTGAAGGATTTGCTCTGCTCCGAGTCTTCATCGGGCGTGCAGGACAGGAAGACGAAATTCAGTGGACGGAGCCGGAGCTATTGAAACTTGCGATGGAGGAGTTGAGGTCAACGCTTGGCATCGCAAGCAAACCTGAGTTCAGCAAAGTACACATCTTTGACCGTGCGATGCCTCAATATGACCTCGGACATCCAGCCCGACTTGCGCGCGTCGAGGCTTCCCTCGCAGACTGGCCCTGGCTTGCGTTAGCAGGAGCTGGCTATCGTGGGATCGGGATCCCGGATTGCATCAATTCAGGCAAACATGCTGCTGAACGGATCATTTCATGCCTAACTGCCAAGGCTACAGGTGAGGCGATTGCAGGAGAAGTACATGGCCGTATTGACGCGTGACATCTCAACTTCTATCCGACTCTTCGAAGAGGCCGAGAAGGTCCTACCGGGAGGAGTGAGCTCGCCCGTCAGGGCATTCAGAGCAGTAGGAGGACACCCTTTGTTCATCGAGAAAGGCGAGGGTGCCTATCTGGTTGATGTGGATGGCAATCGTTATGTGGACTATGTTCTCTCGTGGGGCCCTCTGATCCTGGGCCATGCGTACCCCTCGGTTGTTGAGGCACTAAACGAAGCGGTGCAGCGGGGGACATCCTACGGCGCTCCAAGCGAACTCGAAATCAAGCTTGCCAGGAAGATTCAGGATTTTATGCCAGCAATCGAGATGCTGCGCTTCGTGAATTCCGGAACCGAGGCAACCATGAGTGCACTGCGGCTGGCTCGAGCCTTCACTGGCAGGAATAAGATCATTAAGTTCGAGGGCTGCTACCACGGACATGCCGATCTGCTGCTGGTTCAAGCCGGATCTGGCGTGGCCACGCTTGGGTTGCCGGACTCGCCGGGCGTGCCTGAGGGTACGGTCAGCGATTCGCTCGTCGCACGCTTCAACGATACGGAGAGCGTTGAGACGCTGCTGAATAGACATTCGGGGGATGTGGCGGCGCTCATCGTCGAGCCGGTTGCGGGCAACATGGGAGTGGTGCCGCCAGCACCGGACTTCTTAGAACAGCTCCGATGTCTATGCGACGAGCATGGAGTTATGCTGATTTTCGACGAAGTGATGACCGGCTTTCGTGTTCATCGAGGAGGAGCTCAAGCTCTGTATGGAGTCACACCCGATCTCACAACGCTTGGAAAGGTGATCGGGGGCGGTTTGCCCGTCGGCGCATACGGGGGCCGTAGAGAAATCATGGAGCTAGTCGCACCTTGCGGCGACGTTTATCAAGCAGGCACTCTCTCCGGAAATCCCCTCGCCATGGCGGCCGGACTTGCCACTCTGACAGAACTCCGGAACGACCAGCTATGGGCTGCAATGCAGGCGCGTGTTGAAACCCTGGCAGAAGCGTTCTTCCAGATCGCATCGGAGAAAGGCGTGCCCGTCTATCAAACTCGAGTGGGTACGATGTTTTCGACTTTCTTCACAGAAACTCCGGTGCGGGATTGGTCGTCGGCTCAATCTTGTGATCTCGCACGTTTTTCAACCTATTTTCATAGCATGCTTTCACAAGGCATTTATATCGCTCCTTCACAATTTGAAGCTGGCTTTATATCTGCTATGCACGATGAGCGATCGAAATCGAAAACGCTTGATGCTGCACGTATAGCGCTTAGCATTTGATCTTTGTAGGGGCCAAAAGAGGTTTCTCACGAAATGCAACTATCTAAATATGCATTAGGTAAGACGCTTACATGGCTAGGGATCCTGGCGTGGGTCCCCTTCATCTTGTTGACAATCGGCAGGTATTCGCCTCCCATTCTTCCCTTCCTAGTGGTCCATCTGATCGGTATTCTTGGCGGAGCATGGATCAAGAGATCAGATTCTCAGGCCACGACCCCGAACTCCTTTGTGGGCAAATCAACCTCCAGGAAGCTCGGCACGATTTTGATACTCCTTGGGGTTGGAGTCTGGGTGGTCTACTTCACATTGAAGAATTACACAGCGGTGGAAGTAAGTCTGGCTCCGTTTCTCGTGCTCCGTCTCAGTGCGGTTGTGCCGGGCTTTATGCTCAGATTGGGTTTATTTGATTGGGTGAGAATCAATGGCTTCAATAGATGGCAAGCGGATAAGCGGACTCCATCATCTGACTGAAGCTATTTTGCGGGAAATTGGAACCTACAAAGTGCGAACATGGGCTCGCGCTCATGGCATCAATCTCGAATCGGCTGGGATCGAGGTGTAAATGTCAGATTGGATAGGGCTTTCTGAGGCAGCCGAGCTTCTAGGTGTCCACCCGAACACGATTCGTAGTTGGGCCGACCAGGGGCGCATACCCGTTCACCGGACGAGCGGTAGGCACCGGCGTTTTCGGCGCGAAGAGATCGAACTTTGGGTTGAGTCTCAGCGGGAGAATGGGAACTCGGAGGTCGGAGCGCTATTTCAAAGTGCTCTGTGGAATACGCGTGTCCATGTGAGCGAGGGGGATCTCGAGAAAGAGGAGTGGTATCAAAAGATCGGATCCCAAGGTCGTGATAAGTACCGAAATAGTGGACGTGAGACGCTCCAAAGCTTGAAGGCTTACTTGTCAAATGGCGATCGCGACGATCATCAAGAACCAAACAATATCGGTAAAGACTACGCTTTTTGGGCCTACCGAAATGGACTGAGCAGCCGCGATGCGACTCGCGCATTTGTCTTCTTTCGCGGCATCCTCATCCAGTCGATGCTTCAGGTCTACGAGCAAGCTGCGGTTCGCGAGCCACAGACCTGGATGGGCATGTTTCAGAAGATCAACGAATTCACCGATCGAGTGATCCGAGCGATTCTCGATGCTTACGAAGAGTACGAGCAATAAATCGCTCGCAAGAAAATTATTCGACCTAATCCGATAAGAAGAGCGGCGATCGCTTAGATCGCCGCTCTTTGCTTTTCGATTTCGCCGAGTCTAGGGAGTGCGAAACACCGGGGTGTAGTTCGACGGGATGTCGCACTTCGAGCATACGGTCTTGTCCATTTGCACCCAACCGTAGCCGACGGATGAGGTTTGCGTTGCCAGATTAATAACCCACCACTTCTCGTCGCTGCTCACTCCAACGATGCCGTTTACCCAATCCACCTCAGCATCGCCATAGCTGGAGTAGCTGTCGCCAGGGCCGGCGCGCACCGCAGTCTTCTCGGTGAAGCGCACTGCAGCCTGGCTGCCCCCCGAGGCGGTTGGGCGTGCCTCTGTATCCAAGGTCGGGGCATTGGCAGCCGGAACACTACCCGTATTGCTGGCCTGCAGGAAGCGTCCGTCGACCCAGCCATCGCCTGTCGCACTGTAGTTGGCTGGCAGCTGGATCCGCCAGAAACTCCCGTTCTGACCCGTAATCACCACATCAGCCCCGATCGAGGTCAAGCCCCAGATCTGATACGAGTTTCCCGGCCCAGTCATGATTGGGGCAGTCTGGAAGACATTCCCCTGCGCCTGACCTGCCTCCGGCGGCGTTACGAATACAGTCGGATTCAACAACGGCGGCGTGGTCACAGGGATCTCGAGATTTTCCGGATTAGAAATTGTGGACGCCGACTTTAACACCCAGCCTTGATCATAGTGTTGATTGTCTGGAGGGAAGGGGACGACCCAATAAAGACCGTCCGGACTCTGTCCGATGACTTCTCCCTGTTCACCTGCAGTGGCCCAGTATGAAATCCGGAACTGTGTGCCCGGTCCGGTACGTACCTGGAGGTTGACATCGGCGGTGATGTCGACCCCACCCGGTTCTTCCGGAAGATCGATGACGTCGTTGGCCGCGATGTATTGAAGCCGAGCAGCATCGGACACATCGAGCGACATACCATCTTGGTTTACGGCGTAGGAAGTGACCGCTCCCAACGCAGTCATATAAAGGTTGTCACCAGAGTCTTCTCCACAGAACGCCAGGGTGGTTGGACCAAGTGTAATTGTGATATTTGAACCCGAAACTGTGTAGTTTCCACTGACTTGATTGCAGTCGGCCCGGATTGCAGCCGTGCCTTCGGGAGTGAATTGAATCGTGTAGTTCTGGGGTTCGGGATTCACCGACTGAGCTGCAGGTTCGCTTTCAAGCACGCTGTGAAGCTGCCACTCTACGCCCAGCATCTCGGGTGGTAGGGTGGTAGACGCGTCACCCGCAGGTTCGGCGGTCGCCGTTACGACGATTACTTCCGGTGTTGGTGTCTCACTCGTTGAGCAAGCTGCCAACGCTAATGCAAACACCAGTGCTCCAGCCAATACAATTCTTGATCTCATAAGTATTTCTCCTTCTCAGAGCGATCTCAGCTCCAGCTTACTTATATCGGCTCAACAATTACTTCTACAACGGATGGATTTCCGTTTGTGATCACGTTGAAGGCGGTCGCGTTGATGAAGATCAGGTTGCCAGCTCCGTCAGTGATGCGGGCCGAGATGCTGTACGTAAAACGCATATCGATCGCGGTTGGGTCATAGCTGACAGAGAACGGGATCGGGATCACGGTGAAATCGGTGATGACCGTCTCGCCGAGCACCTTTGCCGCGACGTCCTGCAGCGACGTATCTTGCAGCTGCACGGTTAGAGTTGATCCGGATGGGATTTCCAAAGGTTGCATGAACCCAACCGTGCCCATCACAACCGAGTCATAGAACAACGTGACTGGCGAAGCCGAGCCGAACATCTGCAAACCGTCCGACTGCATGCTGTAGGCTTCAACGTTCTGCAGCTCGGTCAGGTATTGGTTCTCCTGCTCCATTAGGCCAGGAGGTTCGGGGCAGGCGGCTCGGGTAGTAGCCATCGGTCCGAAACTGATTGATGTGCCAGATAGCTCGTACGATCCGCTGTAGGTATTACACCCTGCGGAACCGCTAACAGTGCCGCTGGTAAGGTCCATTGTGACAGTGGAATCAGGCACCAAATCTACTCCGCCTAGCGACTTGAGCGACCAAAGCAGGTCCTCAATTCCGGCACTGGTGTCTGGCGGCGGCTCGGCGGTTGGCTCCGGAGTCGTTTCCTCTCCATAGAAAACCCCAACTCTGTGCTCAGCAACGACGCTCCCATCCTGGGGCGAGGTGGAGAAGGCGCGAATCGAGCCCAGCTCACCCCCGCTAGCAGGAATCCGGATGTCGATCGACCAGGTTCCTGCACCACCGACCTCTTCGGTCTGCATGATGGTCGGCTCCTGCACAAGTACATCGCCGTTCGCGGCTACAGCCTCTACGACGACGTTATTTTCAAACAAACCCTGGCCCGTACCTGATACGGTAACTGGCAGGTTCGTATCGAGCACCTCGCCGTCCTTCGGCTGGTCGATCTTGATCTCGCTTCCGGCCTGAATCTCCTCACCGTATACGACTTCCACGCTAGCAGAAGCTGTGATACCGCCATCGACTGGGGACGTAGAGTTGGCAAAGATCAGGCCTTTGGTCCCTGGCTTGACCGGAATGACCATGTCCACTTCCCAGTTGCCGGTTCCGCCTGGCTCGCTCGCATCCACGGTTGTGGGTTCCTGGGCAAGCAACGTGCCTTCCGAGTCGAACGCCTGGACGACCACATTATTCTCGAACAGGCCGCCGGCCTGACCACGAATCGGTATGCTCTCGGGAACCGGCAGCACGGCGCCCTGGCCCGGCTGGACAATGGTAATAAATGCGTTTGCTCCGCCGGGGGGCTCGGTGGGGGATATCTCTTCTTGAGCGAGCGCACCGGCTAAGGCGCTGATGACGGCGCCGAACAGCAACACCCCTAAGGCGCCCAGGCCAATGAGCACCCAGGGGCTCCGCTTTTTTGGCTCCTCGGGCTCGCTAGAGTCTCCAGGCTCATCTGAGCCAGGAGGTCCCTTGTCGCCCGGAGGTCCTTCACCGGTTGCGGCTCCTGCGGCAGCCGCCGCGTCCGCGCCACTTGAACCGAGTTCATCGGCGCCCATGTCCTCGGAAGCACCCTCTCCAGGGCCTTCCGGTGTCGGATCAATGTTCTCTTCGTGGTCCATTTCGACCTCCGTTACAAGAATAAACATCTCGCGCCCCGATAGAGCGGGGCGCGAGACATGGTTGCCTACTGGCTGACGTCGATGATGTTATAGAACTGGCAGAAACTGGTGTTGTTCTCGTTGATCGACCAGGTCTCTCCGTATTGGCCAGCGCCGCTCGGAGCCTTCATCGGAACCACCACACTGTAACTATCGCCCGGTTTCACCGAAGTCGTGAGATCGAGCAGATCTACAGAACTCAGGCGAACTCCGCCTGCAGCAGCGATGAAGCTCACGTCCGTGGTGTTCTCATCCCAGGTCGTCGTGCCGACGTTCTGGAAGGTCCAGGTCATATCAAACGAATTTCCCGGTGCCATGATGGTGCCATCGGCAGGCGATTGCGAAATCAGAGCGCAGGCCGTCGCGTCTGTTGGAGGCGGAGCCACATCCGGAGGAGGCGGCGCCTCAACCACCGGCACATTCTCCGTGTTCTCGGTCACGACGTAGCCTGCATTCACCCAGGCTAGCCCGGAAGGTGTATAACTCGTTCCGACGATCACCTGCCACCATTCAGTGTCAGCGCTCTTCCCACTCACGCCGGCTGAGCCACCTGGCTGAGCCATTGCTACCGCGGGGTAGTTGGTGCTCGGACCAGTGCGCACATTGACGTAATCGATAGCGGTGGCCTTCGGATCGCCAGGAGCTACCTCCGGCGGAGCCACACGCTCTGGCACAGGAGGGGCTTCAACGACGGTCAAGTCTTCCAGATCAACATTTTCGGTTTCGACAAGGTCGGATCGAACCCACCCATGACCCTTGCCAACTACTGAAGGATCCAGTCGAACGGTAAACCATTGAAGGGTTTCATCGACACCAAACACCGCACCGCGGGCACCCTTTTCGGCGGTGCCGTAGGCAGGATATTCCTCACCAGGTCCGGTTCGCACGTACAAAGACTCCTGTGCAACCACTGCCGGTTCGCCCGGGGCAGGGGGACTGAACGCTGTCGAGGGTGGCGGCGGCGGTGCCTCGATGACTGCCAGGTCACCCGCATTGCTGATATCGGCAAACTGGGCGTCGATCCAGCCAGTTCCTGTCGAAGCAACGGTTACAACCACCGCATAGTACATTCCTGAATCATTGGTGCCCGCCAACGTCGCCGTCTGTCCGCCGGACATGAAGGCGTAAACCGGGTAGTTGGTTCCCGGTCCGCTCCGTACGGCGGTATTCACCTTTGCGATCAGTGTTGGATCTCCAGAACCAGGAGTCGGTGCGATAGGCACCGCGGTGGGGATCTCATCAGGGAGATCAGTGGCTGATGGCGCATCGGTGACAACCACAACGGTCTGCTCCGGCGTTGCCGAGGAGCATGCGGCCAAGATCAAGACCAAAGGAACCGCCACCAGGGCGATCTTACGTAGGTTTTCCACTCTATTACTCATTTGATTAACAGCCTCACTATGTATTTGAGCCTTCACTATCGTGAGCGAAGGTTCTTGGGATTCGACGCGGGATTATACACGGTCGCGGCCAAGCTTACGAAAGCGCGGTAGCAATCAAAAAAAGGGTCAGGCATGTGGATCACCTGACCCTTTCGTGATCGTTGCTGATCGAACCTAAGTAGCCTGGCTGCGCTTCCCCAGCTCTCCTGCCGCAGGGAAAAGCAGGAGGAAGCTGATCATTGCGATAACCAAGATATAGGTGACAACATCGGTATCGAAATTCTGCGCAGCAACGACCAGTGCCGCAGCAATGTTGCGCTGGCCGGTGCCAAGCCCCATCACGCTTTTAATGCTGCTATCCGATCCCCCAAATAGGTAGCCTGTACCCAAAGCGACCGCAACGAAGATGATGGCGGCTAGAATTCCCAGCGACCCCACCAAAGCGATCATGGCGTCGAAGTTAAGCACAACTCCCAGAATGATTAACGCAAGGATGGCGATGTTCGATGCCATAGCAAAAGTGGGGAGGATCTTCTCCGCTGCGTCTTCGTAGCGAGCCTTGATGAACAGGCCGATCGCCAATGGAATAAGCATCATAACCACGAGCGATTGGGCAATGTCCAGCGGATTGACTTCCACACCCTGGAGCACCAATGGGAGCACGATTGGCAAGAACACGATCGTGACCACCATCAGCAGCACCATCAGTCCCACCGAGAAGGCGGTATTCCCTTTGGCAACCTGCACCAATTTTGGCAAGAACGGCGCGCCGGCAGCCATGGATATCAGGATCAACCCAACCTCAATCGATTCGTTAAGGGGAAGTATCAACGTGATGGCATAGGCCGCGATCGGCACGACGACGAAGTTCGCTACCAGTGCCAGGATCACGAGTCGTGTGTCCTTAAGCGGCTCTATGATCTGCTTCGTGGTCAGGCTCAAACCCATGCTCAGCATGCTGCTGATCACGAAGACAAGCACCGAAAGTTGTGCAAGCGTTTCAAGAATTTCGGACATCTTCAGTCCTCCCATTGATTTCGATACGACGTATTCGGGTCATCTTAAGGAGCGTTCCGTGGCTGCAGTACCCAATAATCAACTCTGCCGTATCGTTAGAAGCAGCTTCACGCTATTCTAGCTCCTCATTCGACCTTCGATAGTTTAGGATCAGGAGGTATACGCTTACCAGAAACACCCATGCAGGGAAGATGAATCGAGCTTCTCGTATTTCGCTTGCGAAGAACAGGAATCCTAGTGCAACGATGAAAGTGATAATCGTGAGCCATCGCGGCATGACTTCAGCCCTCATCCATACCGAGCCGATCGAGAGCATATAAACACCTGCCATTCGCACAACATAGTTTCCGATGATTTGGTTCATGAATGCAAAGCCGAAAATGTAAATATCGTTGTCAATCAACCCATCGGCAGCCAGCGCCAAAGTGCCAATAATCGCGCCGATAGTGGCGGCCCAAATGAACGTCATAACCACAAGCGCGATGGCGCTTCCGAAATAGATGGTCGCGAAGAATCGGTCTTCCCGGTCCCCAATCCGTTCGCGAATAACTCCCGTAAACCAGAGAAAGGCGATCCCGGCGAATGGCACCAAGACAAGTACCAACGAAGCCGATCTAGACCAAGTCTCCAACTGGTCGCTGGTGAGATCAGCCGGGGCATCGGTGACCAGGTTGGATAACAACACCATACTTATGACCGTAAGGAGTGAGTACAATATTCCAGCCAATGCTGCCGAACGCGGTGATCGTAGTCTGCGGCGGATTAGTACTTCGTTGCCTTCGGACATTGAGAAGCCTTCCTCAGTTCAAGCATTTCAAGCAGGTTAGGGAATCCGTATTCGAGCACAACGCGCAAGGATACAATTCAAGCGCCCAGCCATAGTTATGCCTGAGCATCAAAAGACCATCATCGGCTAGCGGCTCAAGGTCACCGATTAGAACACCTAAGCTGAGCTATCATACAACCCATGACAACACAAATAGACAACCAAACCGACTGGAGACCCTGGCGCCGCAGGCTAGGCGCCGCGATGCGTGTCCTCGGAGTGTTGGGGATTGTCGCAGCTGTGATCCTTGCGGTCGCGCTGCTTTTCCTGCCGGCGCGCCTCACACCGTTCGCCGTGGATGTCACTACCAACGTTGCAGACGGGCTGCGCACTATTTCGGATTCGATGGCCTCTACCAGCTCAAGCCTTGTTTCGGCTTCGGATGTACTGGATTCAGCGGGTACGACCATTCTCAGCATTTCGGACACCGTTAAAGATACCAAGCCGCTGCTCGAATCCGCCGCCGATGTTGTAGGGGACGTAGGGCAGAACACTCTGGAAAAGACCAACAAAGCCCTGGCAACGGCTCAATCAGCCGCCTCGGCGGTGGATGGGGTATTGAGCGCCCTGGCTTTTCTGCCTATTGGAATTAACTATGATCCGGAAAACTCGTTGAGCGATTCCATCGGTGGCGTCGCCGACGGCCTCGCGCCGCTGCCGGAAGGCCTCATTGATGTCAGCGAGAAGATCTACGATACCGCAGAGGGCTTTGACAAAGTATCTGGTGGGCTGGATAAAACAGGCGGTGATCTTCAGAATCTTTCGGACGACGTTCGCGAACTCGGCGAACGACTTGGCTCCTTGTCGTCAACGCTCGATGAGCAAGCCGCGACGCTGGACGATCTGGTGGAGAAACTCCCAACGATTATCTGGGTATCGGTCATCGTCTTGGAATTCTTTGTGCTCGGGGTTATGCTGGCGCAGGTAACCGTAATCGTGGTTGGAACTCGGCTCCACAAAGAGAACGCACAGGAGGAATAATGAGCGAGACTGAGCAAGCTGAAAAACGCATCATCCCAATAGCACCTGAAGTGCTACAGAGCCGCATCTTCTTCTTCCTCACTTTTCTAGTGCTGCTTCTTGTCACCGCACTGTTGCTCAAACCGTTTTTCAACGTCATTTTTCTTTCGCTGATCGCGGTGATTGTCTTGAAGCCGCTCTACGGCTGGTTCCTCCGCGCTCGGTACACGGAGGGCAAGCCTCGCCTTTCGGCTTCGGTCACTCTATTGACCTTCCTCTTCCTAATCGTTGTCCCAGTTGCTGTGCTGATCATCATCTTTATCAACCAATTTTCTCAACAGCTTCTTGCCCTCGTCGATTTCGACCTGGATGCAATACTGCTGGAAATTGAGAATGCTATCGAAGTCTCAGGTCAGACGATCAACCTTGACCGGGCCGCCATTCAGGAAGCAATCAACAACGCCTCCCGCGCGCTTATAAACGCCTCGATTTCGTTTGCAGCCAGCCTCCTGAGCGCGCTTCCCAAACTGCTCATTGAGTTCATGATCTTCTTTATTGTTGTCGTGAGTTTGCTGCCAGGATTCGACAAGCTCGTCGAAGATCTGGAAGATATCAGCCCCTTAGGAAGAGAGATTACGCAGCTGTATTACACGAAGACCATTGCGATGGTCACGTCCCTCTTCAAGGGTATTTTTCTCATCGCTGCGCTTCAGGGCCTTGCGATGGGTTTTTTCTATTGGTTGGCCGGCGTCGAAGCGGTATTTTTCTTCGCCATACTTTCCATGTTTCTGGCGATGCTGCCAGTAGTGGGAATCAGCTTCCTTGTGATCTTCATGGCCATCGTGTTCGTGCTCAACGGGAATACGACTTCTGCGATTATCGTGTTGGTTGGCTTCTATGGAGTGGTGAATTGGATTGATGTCATCTTGCGGCCAAAACTGGTTTCGAAAGAAGCCTATATGCACTTCTCACTGGTTTTGTTGGGGATCCTGGGCGGCCTTGCGTTTGGAGGCTTGCTGGGGATGTTCTACGGACCGGTCGTGATCTTGCTGCTGGTCACAACGATCGACATCTACCGCGAGCAATACGCGCATGATGATAGCGAGGTAATCGGTGAGCTAGTTCGCACTCAGAAGGAGCGGATGGCCGAGGGCCCAGACGATACACCTGCGGCGCAGTAGAGCAAGCCTTGAAACTCGGAGGTGCCTGGGAATAATCTTTACTCCGATGCGCTGACTGCTTCTTGCGCCTCGCTTTGAGAGTTTCTGCCCGCAAGAACGATTATCAGACCCACAATAATCAACAGAATGTCCTGAATGATGTACCCGCGGATCAGGGCATCGACCACGCTTCCGACAACGACCAGAGCCGTAGAAGTCTCAATGTTGCCCGTGCTCGTGAGACGGATGGCAGGGATGAAGAGCAGCATGATCCCGCCTGTTATCGCAATCCCAGCCCCCGTGTAAACCACCGATCTGGCCCGATCCGATCCTCGAAATACAGCCAACAAGAACAGCCCGAGCGCGGCAAGTGCAGCGATGGGCCATATCCAAGGCAAGATCCCACTGACCGTGCTGAGATTGGGGAGTTCATCAATGGTCAGCAGCGTGATGGGTTCTGAAGTCAGTGTCGCTGATATCTGCTCGGCAAGGACAGGATCGACCGCGTAAACCACACCTACGACAAACGGAGCTATCTCCTGCACCTTCAGCGGAATGAAATCCCGCAGATCTTTTGTCAGGGCTAAATTAGTTGCGGTTGCGACCGTTTCGATGGCGCTGGTCAAGATCTCGTGCTGAAGCAGTCCTGCGATCAAATCCTCCGCGACAGGACCTGCAACCGCACGCACGACAGGATAATCCGATAAGAAGTGATCAACGACTTCCCCGGCGATCGCCTGAGATGCTTCCTGGGATTGCAGCCCTTCTGCTACCAATTCTCCAAATCGTTCTGCGTTCAGCACATTTAGAGTGATCCATAGTGAAACATTGGCAATTGCGAGCAGAATACAGCCAATGACAACCGAAATAATTACCGCACGTTTTGACATCTTATTCCTCTTTCAATTCCACGATTTATATCCCTTCAATCGGAGTTATTTTTGAGATTCCAGCCGACTGGGCGAGCGATCCCACAGAAAATCGAAAAAGCGCTGGTACTGCTCGGAGGCAGCTGGATCACCAACACCGAGGCTGTATTCGCTCAATCCGTTGCCCTCTCCATAGGCGCTCCAGTGAAGGTTTTGGCTTCCGACGATCACAAATTCGCCATCTATCATTGCACTCTTGGAGTGCAGTAGATCGTCGAGCATTCTGATTTCGACGGTGCGTGAAAGCCCTCTCTCCGCGGCTTCCTTATTCATAATCTCCATCGCGATCACATTTTCAACACTTTGAATGGGGTAGGGCGTGAGCACAATCCGCAGCTTTGCCCCATTTTCAGCGGCGTCCATCAGTGCTTCCATATATGGCAGCGCCTGGCCGAAATCGCACACCTCGAAGAAGTGGTTCAGGTTGCAGATCAGCGGCATGCTGAACATAGCCTGCGCTAGATCGATACTCTCTTCCGCCGATAGATAAGCCGCCACCAGCTGTTGGTCCGCTTCGTCGTAGACCTGATTTCTGAACATTGAAAACGCGGTCGCTTCCTCATCAGTCGGTGAGTAGCGCATGACTTCCGGTACGTGGCTCGGGACCCCCCGCGAATCGGTGCAAGTCACTCGCAGCTCTGCCTCGCTCACCGTAAGGTCTGGGCAGTGCCGTAGAATCGCACCTGTCCAGAGCTGGTCGTAGACCGTCCGCGAATGCTGGGCAATCGGACCAGTGACCACGATCCCAGTGTCTGTGTCGTTCTTGCCTTTGCCGGAGCGATGCAGTGTGGAAAGTGGCTTGTACTCATGATTAAAGCCCGAAGCCACTACCTGCTCGCCATCGATCACCAGGGTCTTGACGTGGCTGTGCGGCCAGCGACCGGCAAAATTTCCGACCTCTACCTGCCATCCGATCTCTGGGTCAACCATCTTCTCGAGCCCAGCTTCCTTGAGGTCGTTGATCACGTACCAAAGACCAGCGTCCATCTCAAGCTGCTCGAAGCTGGGAGAGGGCGAGTTACCCAGCATGATCCTGACCAGCATGCCGCGTGGGTAGTTTTCTGGATTGGCTTTAACTTTGTCATAGAGCCTGGCAACACCACGCGCAAGAACCGCACCAGGGCTGTCTTGGTTAACCGCCTTTTCGTATGCCATGGTTGTGAACAAAGCCTCGTATTGGACTTCCTGAAGCAGTCGTGCGTAGTCATCGTAGGCTCCGGCTGGGGTAACTTGATTATCGGTAAACCTGGGGTCAGCAACCGGCGTAAATACAATCGCATCGTACTGGTTCTGGCAGAAGGGGATCACGTCGTCATCCGGGCGGAACCCTCCCAGACTGGCCACTTCGTATAGATCGGCTGCTGCTCCCGAGAGTTCACCCGGTTCGCACTCGTAGGTCGTCTGCTGAGCATAGTGAATGGGGGAATCTGCGCCGGTCCAAGTGAGATGAAGGCTGCCGGCCGCATCGCTCACCATTCCGTAGTCCTGTGAACCGTCCAGGACTGCTACGATTGCTGGCGCGGTCCATGTTTCACCATCGCCGATTGTTTCATAAAGTACATTCTCTTGTCGCAATGAGCCCAGAATATCTTCCACCTGGCCAGATTGCCAGGTGACGTGGGTGAGTCCATCTTGATCGGTCGCGACGGACGGTGTACCCAGGCATGACAGCTGCGAAAGCGATTCGACTTGTCCATCAGACCAATACTCCGTACCGCCGTCTTCCACGCACCACGCGACCTGCTCCAAGTCGCTCTCATTCACATCGAGGCCTGGACGCACACCGGAGCCGAGCTTATGCGGGGATGCGTCCCACTCACCAGCTGAGTAGCCCGTGAGCCATACACTATCCTGCAGATCATCAAATGCGAGCGAGTAGCCAGCGGACGGTTTGCTCGAGAGGGAGAACGCACCTGCCGATGTCCCTTCGGGCAGCGGCACACAACCTTCCAGGCCATCAGGAAGAGCCCGGTAGTGGAGGCCTCCGCCCTCGTTGGTCCAAACCGCCATGACCGTGCCATCGGGGCTGACCGCAATATCCGTCGTGGCCACGCTCGGACTATCGGATTCCGACCCTGAGGGGCAGGAACCACCTGACGTGGCTAACGATTCTGATTCCGCGCATTCTCCATTCGAACAAACTGCATAGAGGGCTACGGCAAGATCTCCTTCTAGCCACGCAACATGTCCGTCTCCGTTGTCATCGATGTCGATGCTTGGGGCGAACGAATCCTCTTGAGTGTTTGAAACGTTGATCGGATCTCCCCAAACTAGTTCATCTGCACCCGACCCGAACTGGAGTAAAACATCGACGCCGGTATCGGTACGCTCCGGCCACACCAGAGCAGCGCCGCCCGCGCTACCGGCTCCTAGATCCAGTGAGGCACCCTCAGGCTGCGAAGCGCCGATTGGAGAGCTCTCGATCCAGTGTGTTCCAACCGAGTCTGCCGCGATGGTTTTCGTCTGAAGGGCCGCGCGCGGGGTCAGAATATCGGCTGCAAAGGAAACCAAGGGGCGCAGCTGAATCAGGACCAATATGATTACCAATCCGAGCATGCCGAACAATGTGTAGCGGATCCAGGGTTTCAATGGAGCGCCCGGCACTCCGCTGTCCCGACGTGCGAGTCGATCAAATGCGAAACCGACAGCAAGTCCGCCAAGTAGCCCGAATGCGAATAATCCTAATAGCAGGTAGAGCCAAGTACCTTCCCGAAGGCCGCCCGGAGGGGCTGAGCCTAGATATGCCCATACGCCTACGCCAAGCAAGGCGCCGCCGAGGGCAAATCCGACGATCCCGGCAATGAAGATGGATCCGGTCTTGCGCCAGCCAACCGTCGTGAATCCGAGCAGCGCGCCGAATAGCGCACCGAATACGAGACCAATAAATAGGTAGACATTCATGAATGGGCCGACCGGCATGAATGCTGCGTCCCGCATGGTCAGCATCGATAGCCCGAACACGGCCAGCAGCAGGAACGTTCCGTAGACGAGGCCGATGGCAATTGCGCTGCGCCACGCGAATCCGTATTTCCCTCTGGATTTTCCGATGATCGGCAGGGTCCATCCGCCCAGGAAACCGCCGATGGCGCCGCCGAGACCTGTGATGACCATCACCACCACAATTCCGATGATTAGGCGGGCGATTTCTCCAAGTCTTCCGTACACCTCCGGGCTTAGGACGCTGAACAGGATTTGCGAAATGACGTTTCCGACCATTAACCCGCCGCCATACGCTAAACCCGTAATTAGAATTCCTCGCCAGTTGGTGGATTTATTAGCTTCTACAGCCATCGACTTATCTCCGCAGTTTGGCCTGTCTTCTGGCAGGCTTTCCTCAAACAATGCTCATTCGCAGGAAGTATATCGACCTATTCTTTGCTGGAACATAACAACCGACGAAGCTGACCGATTCGAAATGTGCGCGGTCAGCTCCGCGGATGTCTTATCAGCAGGACGAGAATATCAGGGGAGATTGCCCGGGTAGTAGCTCAGATCTCGGCGTCGGGTGGCGCCCCCAGCGTGGGAGGCAACGTCGGCCACTACACCGAGGACGATCCACAGCCAATCGATCCCAACCACGCCACCGGGGAATACGATCATATAGAACAAAGTAGTCCACGGCAGGAAGATGAGCCCGAGGATCGGCCAGATGACCGAACTGAATGCCAGCGACCATCGGGCTGGCTGGAACAGCCACCAGATAATGCCGGCGAGCCTAGGACCTGCGGTCAGCAATACTGCAAAGAA
>Ga0255055_10001348_pt1 | contig 18176 bp, 15 predicted proteins | sample JV7_2_27_MG_FD_188633 | JGI IMG/M metagenome (GOLD analysis project Ga0255055, IMG submission 188633) | Seawater microbial communities from Jervis Inlet, British Columbia, Canada - JV7_2_27 | ecosystem: Environmental > Aquatic > Marine > Inlet | place: Canada: British Columbia | collected... | reverse complement strand
CCTATCCTCCTGTCTTTCAGCAGGTTGGGGGTGAATCGCAGCAATCAAATCATCTGATTCCATGATATCAAGGGTTGGAAACTCAGGCAGGGTGTCAGGAAATTCGTCTGAAGCAGATGCACCCGCCCCGGCTGCCAGCTTGTTTTCAATTTTTTCCAGTATCCGCTGGGCGGAGTCCGATCCTAAATCAAGAGCCTGCTGGGCATGGGTGCGCGCATTTTCATAATCTTTGAGACGATAATGTAAAACCGCCAGTCGCATAAAACTGCGGGGAGCTTGGGGTAACAGTTGCGTAACCTGGGTAAAATTTTCAATCGCTTTTTGATATTGTTTTTGTTCAAAGGCTTTCACTCCAAGTGTAAAATACTTTTTAGCATCAGCCACTTTGAGATGGGATTCTTTGTCGATGGCCGGTGACGATGATGTTTGTGCCGCCTGTGCCTTTTTCGAATCCTCTTTTTTGCGAACTGACTTCCCGGATTTCTCGTCGGTCAGTTCATCGGCATCCGCCGGTAAACTGACGCTTTCCAGATTATCAAAGGTGGGCATTTCTGAAACTGTATCGGCAAATTCGATGCCGGAAGGTTTATCAGAACCCGTAGATTGTTTGGCTTTAATTTTTTCTAGTATCCGTTTGGCAGACGCGGATCCCAAATCAAGGGCTTTGTGGGCATGGACCTGAGCCGTATTATAATCTTTTAGGCGATAATACAGTGCCGCAAGTCGGATAAAACTGCGACGTGCGTTTGGTAATAATTCGGTGACCTTGGTGAAATAGTCGATTGCGTTGTGATATTCTTTTTGTTCAAAAGCCTTCAAGCCCTGAGAGAAGTATTCTTTAGCCATATCGGCTTCCGAGGATGCTTCTGGTTTGGTTGCCGATGGCAGGTTAGCTCCCAGAGCCTGCATGGTTTCAAAATCTAAAACGACCGTTTCGGTTGAGGGTGGATCTTCACTCTCCGTGGATTCTTCTCCTTGGGTTTCGACTAGCGGCTGGGAATCCGCAGCGGGCCTTGCGCCCGCCGTCTGCCCATATATAATTACATCTTGATCAGCAGCAATTTCACCGTCTTGGGCGGCTCCTGAAACTTCCGAAACGGTGAAATCCTCATCAAAATCATCGGTGGCCCAGATGATGGCTTCTTCGGTGGGCGATTCCACGGGTTCTTCTGAAACGATTTCATCTGCACTTGCCGCTTGTTTATCTTGGATTTTAGCCAAGATGCGTTTGGCCGATCCGGCCCCTAAATTAAGCGCCCGGTGCGCATGTTCCCGAGCCGCATCATAATCTTTGAGCCGGTAATACAAAACGGCAAGTCTCAGCAAGCTGCGTCGAGCATTGGGTATCAAATCGGTTATTTGAGTAAAAAACTCAATGGCTTTTTCGTATTCTTTGCTTTTGACGGCAGCCAGACCCTGAGCAACAAGTTTTTTAACTGCAACTTTTTGGCGGTCGGTTGGAGGCTCTGAAATCATTGACTCTTCATCAGCTGCTCCCGCTTTACCTTCTTCAGCAAGTGTCACTTCCGATTGGGTCGTACCACCATCAGAAGTATCTATATCCAACACGATATCCTCACTGTCAGCCCTGTCGGTGGACCCTTCTGCTGCTGTGGGGGCTTTCCCGGGTCCTGCATCTTTTTGGGTGGCAGACTTTTGAGGAACGTCCTCCGCATCGGATAACACGTGCCCTGCCCCCTGTGTATCATCAGCACCCGCGCTCATATCCTCCTGGGGTTCAATGGAGACCTCAGAAATTTCGGCACTTTTTAGTGTGAAGGGAACACTCGCATTGGGTATTACGATTTCCGAATTCTCAACATCATACGGACCCACAAGGGATAGTTGATGTTCCAAAGCCCGAATGCGTTTAAACCCTTGCTGCTCTCGAAGCAGGGCCATTTTCTCGCGTTGTTCGTAAAGCTCAAGCTGTTGGTGCAGGTATTGGTGGTCTGATTTCAGGTCCTCAATATGCTGCATCAGGCTTTGATTGCCTTTGATAATGACTTTAAACTGTTTTTGAAATGCTTTGATATAAACCTGGCTACTTTTACTAATTCTTTCCTCAATTACTTTTCCTAGCATTTGATAGTTAAATTCCGATGCCTCAACACCGCCCGGTGCTAAACCCATTTGGCCCTCATCGATATAGGCATCCTGACTGCCGAAATAAGCCTCTAAACTTTGCGGAACAGTATTGATAAAATTTTCTTTGTTCCAGACAATGAATTCCTCGTGATCTTGAGGTTTGAAGTGCCACTGCTTAATATTTACCAGGTGGGTGATATGCTGAAGCAGGTTATCCATAATATCGAACATTTCATGGTTTCTGTTCATTTCCACCAGCAAGGTATAATTTCCGTCCTCGTCTGGAAAAGACGATGCCTCAACATCGATCAAATCAAATTGCCCCTGTGCGATATAGCTACCCAAATCGTTGGCAGGGTCTCTTTTTTTAACTAAAAAGTTTACAACTGCGATATCCTTTTCATCACAGAGTTTTGGTTTGAATGCGTCCACAAAAAATTTATCAAGCACCAGCCCTTCTAAGTCTCCTGGCTTAAGCACTTGTTCCTGTGGCGTTTCCATCATTTGCCAATCTCGGTTTTGGTTAATTTTAATGGTATTGGGGGAATTACTGGTACCGTACGGTTTCACTCGCCCGGTTGTGCCCATAACTCATTCAATATGTGAAATTTACACTAGTAGGCATTGAAAGTCAAGGATAAATAAGTATTTTTATTTAATCATTTCCAGTAGTTAACCTTTTGATCCTTCGGATATTCAAAACGCGCTTTCTGCCTGATTATATTAGGGTGTTTATTTCCCTGTTAAATGAAACAATATTTTCGAATTCTAATTTTTGGAGATAATTTGAACATTACTTTTTATTTGTTTTAAATTATTTGATCTGTTATTTAACAAATCAAATTTCCACTTCTCGAGGATAAAAAAGTCTTTAGTGCATGGCTATTGGCAGCGATCATGTTCCTCGTTTCACTTTTGGGAAAGGTTCTTATTGACAAAGAAACCACGGTTTACCAATACAGTGAAAAATAAAAAAGTTCGGGTACTGAAAATGGATGATAACTTTTTTACAAAGGCCCGACCGGAGATTAAAGATACCATAAAAGACTATCTGCAGACTATCTGATTGAACCCCTTATAAATCGATCGGATGCGATGAACGTATGGCTGAGCTAACAAATATAGGAATGACATCGCAATCATCTGAAGACAGAAAACATTTTCTGATCGGCATCATTTCGGACACCCACAGCCGCTTAAGTCAGGCCACACTCAACATTTTTAAAGGTGTCGATATAATCATTCACGCTGGAGACATAGGTGCTCCGGAAATACTTGAAGTATTGGAACATACCGCTCCGGTTATTGCGGTACGCGGTAATATGGACGGCGGCTCATGGATAAATGAGCTGCCGGATTCCCGGGTGGTAAAGATTGGTAAAGTATTGCTGTATGTTCTACACGACCTGTACGAACTCGACCTGGATCCGAAGGCCGGTGGATTTAACGCTGTTATCAGCGGCCATACCCACCGGCCGGTAATTAAGGAGCAAGATGGTGTGCTTTATTTAAATCCGGGCAGTGTCTCTTATCCGGGTTATGCAGGTCAGAACACGGTTGCTTTGCTCCAGGTAAAAGGTAAAAGGCTGTCAGCGCGTTTTGTGGAAGTTGGGGAATAAACGGAATTCAGGCCAATTTTATTAGTGAATTCTTAAATCGAACTGTGTTATAATGTGTGCAACCTTTTCTGATATTGGACCTGGCCTTAAAGAACTGTCGAGGAGGTAACCTATGTTGACAATCGAACTGAAATTCAACAATGCCGTGCTAAAAACCATTGAAACCGATAAAGAGATTATCACTATTGGGCGCAATGTAAAAAATGATATTCAGATCGATAATCTGAGTGTTTCAAAACAACATGCCAGGATCGTGAAACACCAAGGCAATTATCTTATTGAGGACATGAAAAGCACCAATGGTACCTATCTCAACGAAAAAAAGATTGCCAAAGAAAAGCTTACGAACAATGATGTCATAACGATCGGAAAGCATACCTTGCAGGCTATCCTTGATAAAAAACCGGTCGAGAGCTCACAACAGGATATGATTAATGACACCATGATGCTTACGACCGAAAAACATAAACAAATGCTGCAAAAACAAAAAAAAATCAAACCCAAAAAATAATTGGAATCTTATTTTGGGATTCCTCCTAATTCACTGATTTGGGCGGAGATTTTTTACGTATCAAAACGAGGGATCTTTGCGCGTCAATAAAAGGAAGTTTATACTCTTTTAAGGCTATCGACAAATCATCACCACCCATAGATGATATGATCGGATCCTTTGACAGTCGCAAACGCAGGGATGCCATCTCTGAGTATGTCACCTTCCCGCGCATGGCCACAATCACACCTTCATCTGCCAACAGGGGCAATGCCATCAAAATAAAATCAGGCAGGGATGTAAGTGCACGACTGATGACGACGTCAAAAGGTTTATGCGAAACAGGTTCTGTACGGTCAAGAGGTGCCTTTCGGAATTCAGACCGGGTTTCTTGAAACCCAGGCGCTATAATGATATCCGCCCCCCTGATGTGGTATGCATCTATTTTCTCCAGTTGCAGCGTTCTGCATACATGTTTTAAAAAACTGATCTTTTTACGTGAAGCGTCAACAAGTATTACAGTCAGGGTTGAAATCAACGTCTTAAGGGGGATGCCCGGAAATCCGCCACCTGAACCCATATCGAGCATCGAGCTGTTGGGAGGGATAATAACAGCGGCAGCGATCGAATCGACAAAATGTTTGACAGCGATTTCGAACGGATCGGTTATGGCGGTAATATTAACCATTTGGTTCCAATTGATCAACTCCCTGGCATGGGCGGTAAACCTATCGACCAGTTCAGAGCAGACATCCACACCCAGCGCTTGGGCCCCTTGGCGGATGATATTTTTCCATTGGGGAGAACCTATTTCCATGAACCCGCCGGTCCGGACACACGCATGAGCGATCCTTCAAATGGTTTAATTGTCTGGCCTTAAAACCATGAAAGCTGACATTTACTAAAGAGAAACAAAGTTACTCGACCGAGAACAGTTTTCTTTATGTTTCTCACAGGGCTCGCAGAGCCCACCGAGTATTTTATTCTCTACTAACTCTGTGGACTCGAACGAAGTGGGCGAGAGAATCATCGTTTTTTAATGGCAGGTGGCTAATCTAATTCATCGGTTACTAAGGAGAAATAAAGTTACTCGACCTAGAACCGGTTTTCCTTATGGATCTCACAGAGCTCGCAAAGCCCACCGAGCGTTTATTTCTCTGTGAACTCTGTAAGCTCGAACGAAGTGGGCGAGAGGATCATCGGTGCCTATCATGGTTCGACTGCCTGGAAAATAAAACTTCTAAGAGATACACACCCGGCGGACTTCGGTGACATCGGTGAGCCCCTGCAAAGCCTTCATAAGGCCATCCTGCTTCAAAGTTGTCATACCTTCCTTAATCGCCTGTTTGAAAAGAATTTCGGTGGGCGTCGCCTTTTTGATCATTCTTTTTATCTCCGGAGTACCCTCCATGAGTTCATGAATACCCATACGGCCCCGGTAACCGGTACTGGAGCAACTGGCGCAGGCACCCGGTCGATTCAGGCTAACTTTTGAAGAGTATTTTAACCCGGTTTTCTCGAACATTTTTTTGCCATAATCCGAGACCATCTCTTCGAATTCCTCCCGGGGGGGGTTGTATTCTTTAGCACAATCCCCGCACAGTTTTCTAACCAATCGCTGGGCCAGCACGGCCAAAAAGGCATCCGAAAAATTCAGCGGATTAAGACCCATATCAAGCAAACGGGTTATGGTTTCGGGCGCGCTGTTGGTGTGCAGGGTGGAAAGGACCAGATGACCGGTAAGTGATGCCTCAATACCAATGGATGCGGTTTCCTCATCGCGCATTTCGCCGATCATTATGATGTCCGGATCCGCCCTTAAAAAAGCACGCATGACCCTTGCAAAATCAAGCCCGATTCTGGGTTTGACCTCCACTTGCCTTAAACCGGCCTGGGTGATTTCAACCGGGTCTTCGGCAGTCCAGATTTTAACACTGGGTTTGTTAATATGGGCCAGAGCGGAGTGAAGGGTGGTGGTCTTGCCGGAGCCGGTTGGTCCGACGCACAACAAAAGTCCATAGGGTTTTGAAATAGCGCTTTGCAAAACATTAAGATTTCTTTCCGTCAACCCCATATCCCCCAGTTGCATGGCTCCGGCCTTGGCCAGAATTCTCATCACAACATCCTCGAAACCGCCGGCAGTCGGCAAGGTGGCGACTCGAAGTTCAAAGGATGGTATCCCCTTGCGTTTAAATTTGATCTTGCCGTCCTGGGGCAGGCGCCGTTCAGCAATATCCAACTGGGCCATAATTTTGATTCGCGAAAGAATAGCCCGGGCCATTGAATTGGGCGCCTTGAGGTAGTCCTGACACACGCCATCCATGCGAAACCGGATGTTTGTGGCTTTGGTAATTGGCGATGGCTCGACATGGATATCGGATGACCCTTTTCGGTAGGCAGCGATTATACACTGATCAACCAGTTTAACCACCTTGCTGGAACTTTCATCAATTTCTTCTATTTCCTCATCGTCATCGTCTTCCTCAAAAGAAACATCCGGGATCAGATCGTAATCATCGACACCGTTCTCGCTTGTCTCTGCATCAGTTAAGGCCTGCTCCTCGGCATAAAACTGTTTGACGAATTCTGCGATGTCCTCCCTAATCGCCACGGAAAAATTAATCTTGGGTGTGTTCAATAAGGCTTTTATGTTATCGGTTTTATTCAGGTCCCGGGGATCATCCACCAGAACTTCGACCGCATCCTTATCCCAGCTGAGCGGGACCCAACCTTCATTCATCAAAAATGCCTCTTTTAGATTACCCAACAACTCCATGGGTGTCGGCACCGCCGAATCGTATTCGCGGAAAGGACAGCCATAATATAGACTAAAGGATTTACCGATGTCTTTTTTGCTGAGACCGTATTGACCCGTGAGGACAAATTCTACGCTTTTCTTCATTTTTCTAGATAATGCAAATGCCTTCTGGAGCTGATCTTTTGTAACCTTGTTCTGTTTTAAGAGATAATCGTATTTTGAACCCGAGGCAAAACTTGCGGTAAGCGCACGTGCTCTTTTTTTGATTTCAGTATCGGCCGGATTTATTTCCTGCGCGGATTTATATAGCTCCAGGGCCGGTTCCTTATGGTCTCTTTTTTCCATTTCCTGGCCGAAAAAATACTTGACCCGGGCCCTGGGTTCTTTTTCCAGCCGCTGATCACCGGCCAGGTTATTGACATAACTGAGAACCTTGTCGGGCGATTTAACCTTCAAGAGGCTTTCGGTAAAATCGGCAACGATCTTCTCCGGTGGGAAGCCCTGGAAAATTAATTTTTCATACTCGTTAATGGATTCAACATAAAGCCCCAATTCTTTGAAGCTGGCAGCGCTGTCCAGAAGGGCTTGACCGCTGAGAATATCGCGGCCACTTTCCTGACTGGACAATTTTTTCTTGAGCATTGAAATATCTTCTGCCGTAACCTGGCTGCTGACTTTTTGTGTCCGATTGTTCATTTCCTGCTTAACTGCGTGTATTTTCTCTTTAATCGTATCGGACGTTTGGGCATCCTTTTTAGGAATTGAGGAAAGAAGCTGCTCATATATACTAAGCGACTCATCGTACAGCCCCATGGAACGGCAGACCTCTGCCTCATTCATCCGGGTGTCTAAATCTGCTTTCATTTTTGTTTGACCACCTTTCATCTTTGAAGAATCCTTTGCTGCTGGAAAAATACGCCGACGGGGCGTTGGATTATCACCCGAAGGGATTCTGATTTGTTTTTATTTTTTAAAAAGGCGTTTAAACCCTTTGGATCCTTTCATGGGTTTTAATGCCGGTAATAAGATGTCACAACTTAGCCGCACCATGGCCGCTGACACAAAAAAATCCATAAGGATTAAAAGGTATCCCGACCCGGTTTTACGTATATAAATCCTGGCATTATCATAAACCAGATCTGTTTCTCTAATCCCGTTTAGTGAACCAACAAAGTGTATCCAGTCCCTGCTTTCCAGTTTTTTTTCCAATTGGGATGAAAATTTTTTAAAAACAACATCGCCCTGTAATGACAAAAACAGAACTCCTTTAACACCCTCCATATTCAGAATATCTTTGAATAATTCTTTCATACAGTCAGCCTTTATTTAATCAACACCTGCAGAATTTTTTCTTTGGGGCATTTCGGATTAACCGAAAGCACCGTGGTTTGCTCGTCTGGCAATACGATAAAATCGCTGGTTTCGCCGCGATCAATGTATCCGACTTTTAATTGTCCAGCCCCAAAAAGGGCACCCACGCTCGTAATTTGTTCTAGCAGCCCGTTCCAGGAGTTGTCCTGGTATATATCCACCAGCCCATGACGGCGACCCATTTCCGCTTCCAACTTCCGCTTGATGGTACTCATATAACTGGACGGCCCGGGTTTGGCCGGCGGTGTGTCTGCCGGTACCGGTTCCGGAGCCGGTTGATCCGCTTCACCTTCAACCGGAGTGCCCTCGTCCTTCAATCGGCTTGCTTCAAGGATCACCGGTTGGAGATCACTTTGAATTTTATTGTCCATTTTGGGACATACATTTTGAATGGTAATCGTAACTTTATCCCAAGCAAATATCTTGTATGCAGCGGGTCGGCCTTGCAAATTGTTGACTCTGGCATCCAACAATTCTCCGTCCAGAAAAAAAAGTACCCCTTTTTGACCCGAATCTTTGTCTTCAAGCCGAATGGTACAGGTTTTCTGCTCCATCTCCATAAGTTGCAGGAAAATACCTGAAGAGACGCTGTGAAGGGTACCGCCCTCGGATTCTCTCCGCAGGCTGGCCATAATGCTTCGGGCCAAATTTTCAAGCATAAACGGTTTGGCAATGTATCCCACCGCACCCCCGTCCAGTGCAAGTTGTTCCATATTTGGAGTACTGTACCCAGTGATTATAATAACCGGTATATCCGGATAATGCTCCATAATGTGTTCCAGAAGTGCAAATCCATCCATCCTGGGCATCTTGAGATCGGTTACAACCAGCGAAACGATGTTTTTTTTCAGTTGCTCTAAAGCTTCCAAACCGTCTTTGGCGGTCATTACCGAAAAGCTGTCTCCATACTTCTTCAACCCGTTTTTTAGAGAAAGCAACATCTCTTGATCGTCATCTACAATGAGTACGTTTTTTAACATCTATTTTCCCCGCGTGGACCGGCTCAGGAGGCCTTATCAATGTCGACTATTTTAATTCCGGCAACATATTCCATCGCTTCATATTTTTTTATATTTCCGATTTTTTGGGTGATCTCGTTCATCTTTTGGATTTGGTTGTTGATGGTCATAATTTTTTGTAAAAGTGGATCATCCGGTCGAAAATCATTTATAAGATCATCTATTAAATTATTAACGATGGTAAGCGGTTGATTCAAACGGTGAGCCACTCCGCCCGCCATCTCCAGCACACCTTTAAATTTATCTGTATTCGTGCGGTCTTTCTGTTTTCTTATTTTTTCGGTGATATCCCGTGCGATACTTTTGATATGATGAGCCTTGCCGTCTTTTTTCACCAATACAGCATGACATTCAAGATAATGCTCCGTGCCACTGCTATCTATCAGGGCAAGAATAATTTCCCCTGAGCCGAATTTTAAAAGATCAGATAGAAATAGAAGAAATAGCATGCGGTGCTTGGGTATAATAAAATCAGACAATGACTTGCCCGCTGTTGCGCTGACGGAAAGCCCCAGCATTCCGGCTCCGGTATCGGTGATGTCGATCAGGTTCCCCTGCAGATCCATAAGAAGAATAATGTCACGCGGATCTCCCGCAACCTCATCAAGTTTAGGTGCTTCATAATTGTCATCTATTTCATCCGTGATATCTTTTAGTACACCATCCAGATGTACGACAATACCGTCGTCATCCAGAACGGCCCTGGCAGTAACCGCACACCAGATGGGCGTTCCGTTCTTTTTCAAGAAAGAAATCGGCAAATCGGAGACACGCCCTCGTTGCATGATGGCATCAACTAAAATTCCCCTGTCCTTTTTGTTGCGGTACAGGTTAATGGCAGGAGTGCCGATTAATTCATCCGGGCTGTCCAAGCCGAAAGTTTGCGCAAAGCCTCTGTTGCAAAATACAATGTTACCCTCGATGGTTGTGCGATAAATAGCCAGGGGGATACTGTTGATAAACGCAATATACCGCCTGGCCGAACTGTCTGATAGATTTTGAGCATCCGTACCCGCCATAGTATTCAACCCGTGCACGGTTTATATGCGATTAGAGGTTTATATCCAGCCCGGACAAACTCTTTTCATATTTTCTGGTCCAGGAGGCCAGATATTTTTTTGACTCCGGCACCAGGCCAAGCTCTTCAGCCAATTCTGTCACTGACTCGACCACCCCTTGGGCTAGATCCTGTTCGGTGGTTTGACCGCTAAAAGTTATAGCGCGATCCGTATATTCGAATTCAGCGGCAAATGGATCGAGGAAAGTGTATTTTTCTGCTTTTTCCACAAATTTTTTCCGCAAGGCCTTGTTGAAATCGGTTGCTTTATCTTTTTTAGAAACGAACAGGGTTTCAAAAATACCCAGGAGTTCTTCAAGCATCTTGATCGTACTGGCAAGCGGATCGGCGCTTTTTTCAACCGCTTGATCTCCGGCCCCTTCATTTTTTAGAGGAATCTGACTTACCTGAAATACTCCCCCGCTATCTTTCAACTTGTTTATAAGTATCTCAAGGTTGCCTTTGATCGGTATTTCCTCATCTTTTGCCCATGAAAAAGAACCGCCGATTATCTCGCCGTTGCTCATAAAGATAAGTCCGCCTTCATCCCCTTGACTTATGGTAATATCGATAAACCCGGTTAATTTTTCGGAACCCATCTTTTTGATCAAACCTTCCAGATCTGTAAATTCAGTGCTTAAATCTCGATAGATTTTATCCGCTGACGGCAGGCTTGACCAAAAATAGACTTCTTCCTGGGGAATGCTATAAACATCGATATTAAAATTATATTCGGAATCCGTCTCCAGAAAACGATCGATAGCTTCGTAGCCCAAGATCTCGTTATCTTTAACACGAAAATAACCGTTTAAAATTTCGTCCGTATCAAAAAATATTACGCCTTCCGCGTTGGCAGACTTGAAAAATGCACCGCCTGAACCGATTTCTCCCTGAAAATGTTCAATCAATTTTCTGATATCAAGGTAGTACATATTCAGGTTTTTCATCACGGGCTTTTCTTTGGGAACAACGATCATTTCTACTCCTCTATTGCCATCAACGTATATGCCTTGCCTGCTGGGTGACCCATGTGAGCAACGACTGAGAGCAAGGGTTCGTATCATTCATTTCAAAGTCCCGGGCTAATGGATTTTAGCGATGGCGCAACCGTTCAATGGATAAACGCACGCTGTCTTGCATTCGCGTAATGGCTTCGGCCAAATCTCCAATTTCATCTTTTGAGTTTATGTCGATGACGGCATCCAGTTCTCCGACACTGATGCGGTCGGCCACTTCGGTTAATGACTTTATTCTTCCTGCCAGACGATTTCCGAAAAGGGAGACAATAAGTCCCACAAGTAACAGTGTGGCCCCCAGAATACCCCAGACCGTGAGCCGGGTCTTTTGGGTCAGCTCTGCGGAACTGGCCTCCAACCGCTTTACCGGCCTTGTGAACTCATCCAGGTAGGTTGTCGCGGCAACGACAAACCGGGTCCCCTCTATGGGTGTGCAAACCATAAATTTGTCGCGGAAAGATTTGTCTTTGTCCTGCCAGGTGTAATAACCCCTGGATTCTTTGCCCTTTTTTACGCCGATGTAAACCCGCCAAAATCCCGGAAAATTCCGTCCAAGGGGCTTTTTTAATTTCTTCATGTTGATACCGATAATTTTAGGATTCGTATGGGCCCATGTCCGCCAGATTTGGTCGGTGCCGGGTATCTCGTAAAGGGCAGTATATCCTTTCTTTCCGACCGGTTGAACGGCCAATCGTTTAAAAGTTTTGTCTTTTGCAAAATTTTCTTTCCGCAACCCCGGATGGCTCAACAGATAGAGCTGGCACTGTCTGGCAACCGATCTTGCAATGCTGGCGATTTTATCTTCCGCCATCTTGGAGACAATTTTAGAGCTTTGCCCCGTAAGCAACTGGGACAGGTTGTCCATTTCACTCAAAAAAAGAAGGCTGGCAATAGCAATAAAGATAATAGGTAGGAGAAAAAATAGAACCATCATCTTAGGACGCAAACCAAGACGTTCGGGCTTCAACGCCAAACTAAAACGAGGCTTGGTCTTTATGGAAGGACCGGCACGGCCGGATTCAACCGCCGCCGGCCTTTGTTCGGTGACCTCACCATCGGGCTCAACAAAAGGAGGCGGTGAAGGTTCCGGCGGTTTTTCTTCCGGTTTCGAAACTGCAATTATATGATTGCATTCCTTGCACCGGAATTTTGCTGTCTGGCCCTTGATTTTTGATGGGTCTATCCGATATTTCTTGCCGCATTCTTCACATATGATTATCATTGGTAAACTCCTTTAATATGAATGATTTTGGCGGAAACCTGGCGTTTTCTCCTTTTCTCAGGTTCAAGGGTTAAAGTACCTGATTGACGCTTACGGCCCCAGCGACGTATAATCTGAAATTATATCCGCAAGTATCAGTATCTCAGTATCCCCTCTCCTTGATCTTATTGATCATATTCATCTTGAAAGGGTTCTTTTTTTCATCCCGCTGAATATCCCGGGCCAATAGATCTATCAGCTCTGCCGCCTGGGCACTTGGAAATTGTTTTAACGAATATCCCATCTCGGCCACAACTTCTTCGACCAGAAGTCCCGCTATGGGCCCTAGCGCCCGGGATAATTGGGATGTAAGATAATCAATGAATTCTTTATCAAGTGTCAGCATTGCCTTGTTGGCAGGTTCAACAAGTTCAAGTGACATAAGCCGGGAGATAATTTCACGCATGGCTACCATATCCAGATTGGTATCTTGGGCTACCCTTTCCAGGGTTTTTTTCCCATCTAACACCAAAAAAACCCGTAACAGCCGACTGTCAATTGAAACATCTCCCAAATTATCTTTCACGATCTGTCGGAAGACTATCGAGGAAATATTTCCTGATAGTATATCCATACGATAACCCCTAGCTTGAATATTTGCCAAATTTCAACTGCGTCCGTATCCGCACGGGAGTATTGCCACCTGATGCCTTTATATATAATGAAGCTCTCCGCGGTCCGGCTGTCAGACTTCGACACGCTCAGTCGAGTCGCGGACAGGATACTCAGGCCAAGACAAATAAATTGATCCTGCAAGAGTTCCCCTGAAACGCTGCCCATCATTTACGCAGGGATTGAAGTTCCGCCCTCAGGGCTTTGAATTCAGTTTTAAGCAGCTGTTTTATCTCACGGATAGCAGTCGCCAAATCATTCAAATCAACCGGTTCTGCTGTTTCTTTATCCGGTGAAATTTCCGGTTCTTTTTCCTCCTTTTTGGGTTTAGCTTTTATGAGTTGTTCTTTTAGGGTTTTATACTTGGCAATCTCGGCGGACAGAATTTTTTTCTTATCCGACTCGGTCAAATCCTTGGATTGGACAACCTTATCGAGTTCATTAAATAACGAAGTAAGAATTTTAAATGCACCCGGATGGGACTTTCCTTTGTTGATTTTGACATATTCGCCCAGAGAGCCCAGTAACTGCAGAAACACGAGGATAATTTTATCGTCTTTGAGTCTGTCTTTTAAAACTGCAACTTGTTCGACAAAATTGGTCATTACCTCATCGGTAATCTCCCAATCGATCGACAGCACAATCGTTTTTAATTCTCTCAGTGGTGAGTCATCGGATTCATGACTGTCTTCCAAGATGTCGGCGGCGGTGTCCTCATCGCCAAATAGATTATCCAGTCGTCCTTCAACCTCTTCGTTTAGGCCATCATTGTCTGTAGAAATATCCAAATCATTTCCTCCTATTTCAATTCCCTAATAATCGAAGAAATCGTCATCGAGATTATCTTTTTTAGTGTTGTGACTACGTTTGATCCTACGAGCGCACTGGCTCCATATGACGGTGTCTTTAATTTATCGTTCAGGTCTTGATTCAGTGTTTCAAGGGCAAGCAACGGGATTCCCTGTTCTGCAAGATCCATCTTATTGTACTGAAGGACGACAGGGGTCTTGAAAATACTTTTTTTATAGTTTGCCAGGTTTTCCTGCAGGTTTTTAAGGGAAAGTATATTTTTCTCTCGTCGCACTTCCATGGCATCCGCCACAAATACAATTCCATCAACGCCTCTTAAAACAAGTCTGCGTGTTGCATTATACTTTACTTGACCCGGTACGGTGTAAAGCTGTATTTTGATATCGTATCCGTTTACTTTTCCGATATCAAACGGCAGAAAATCGAAGAAAAGCGTCCGGTCTCCGTGGGTTTTAATCGTAACCATTTCTGTTTTAATGCGTTGTCTAAACTTTTTATATATATATTCCAGATTGGTTGTCTTACCGCCTCTACCCGGGCCGTAATAGACAATCTTTACCTGGACCTCTTTCTTTTTCGGATTAACAAATGCCATTTGGTATTACCCGCTAAAATTCCTGTGCCGATATGGATTACATTACGACTGCATGCGCTGTTGCCCCAATCCGGTTCTAAGGCGCATGCATCTCTTCTAATTCTTGTTTAATCTTTTCGACGGCCTCATTAACTTTCAATCGTAAAAATCCAAGGGATAAGTCGTTGCTGAAAATCGTAATCAACAAAAAATCGGAGATTATTTTATTAAAATGTATGTTTTCCCTTTTGCCTTTGTGGAAAAGCAGCGAAAATTCGCCTTCACCGATAATTTTGGCCATTGCACTGACTGCCCCAAAATTTCCCGCGGCAAGCGCTGCCAGGGAGTATACGTCGTGTTTTATCTTACCATCATCCCGATTCGCAATAATATTGCCAGCCATATCAATAAGAAACACGCAGCGAACCCCAATATCTACCAGTTCCTGCTGCATGACCTCCTCTATATTATCAAGCTGATTTTGACCCAAGGTGTATGACAATTGTCTTCCTCCAGAAAATTAATATGGTTGAGTGAGTGATGACTCAGAAATATCTCCAGAGGGCATGAAAAAGCCCCTTAAAGATGATTTGCAAGGCCACCGTATTTCGGTCTGATTTAAAATACTAGAATAACAGAAAATACACCTATTTTTCAAGTGAAATTTTAAAAACCAAAAAGCACTGATGTTAATTTAAATGCCTGAAAACAATGAAATTGTTCGCAATATGCATTCCGTATCTACTCCGATTACAATGCAATACAGTTGATATTCAATTCCATTTTCAGTTGATATTTCAGCGCATAGCGATTAGGATACCATTTAATTGCATCAGGGACCGGGGGAATTTTAGTACGACCAGATGGTCACCCGGGTGCCTCTAAATGGCAAAAGGCTACTGCCGATTGGCTGGATTTGGACGACAAGTCCCGTTCAGGCCAAAATCCGAAACCCGGAACGATTGCTGCAGACTCATTACATGAAACCTACGAAATCAAAGGGTATTTTCAGACCCTTCGAAAGTTTGGGCATTCTTCTTAAAAACCGGCCATTGCCGCCGAGTCCTCGCACACCGGATCGTATTCGCCGTAAACCGATACCTGAAGCAGGTGTTGAAAACGACCGCAGCCTGTTTAAAGCGGCCATGGTTGGCGTTAAACCGATCTCAGGCAATAAATGCCGCAAAAAAATTACCGCCATGGGAAATCGGCGTGAACGGGCGGTAAACAAAGACGAATGTGACACCCTGGTCCAGCTTCAAAACCTCATCGAACATGGGGACGGGTTTGTGGTCGCAGATACGCCGGAATATATTGAAGGCGTAGGATACCATGTAAATCCCGGGGTTACCCGGCATCTTCACCGGGGCGATTTTTCTATTCAGGCCCATGTCGATCTCCATGGGCTGTCGGCCCGGACCGCCGAAGAGGTATTTGACCGGTTTTTAAAAGAATCATTGATGGCCGGAAAACGTGCCCTTTTAATAGTCCACGGCCGCGGTTTGTCGTCACCGGATAAACCGGTGCTGAAAACCAAAGTCAAGCAATGGCTGACGACCGGCCCGTGGCGTAAATGGGTACTGGCATTTTCAAGCGCTAGAGCGTGTGATGGCGGTGCGGGTGCCACTTATGTGCTTCTCAGGCACCGGCCGCTGACCCGGCGTTACCGAAAGCGGCTATAGCTGTTTTGTGCCGGTAACGTAATATCCGCATGCGCATTCAAAAAACTCTCCCGGAATTTTCGCCATTTTAATACCTCCGCACCGCAAACGGCACTTCCGAATATTAGATACCGTGTTTGAATTTTCTTGACAATTAACGAATAAGTAATTACGTTTCCGGACTTTTAGATGGAAAAAGCATATGAAAATAAACCAGGAAAAAGTCAGAAACATCGGTATTAGTGCCCACATAGATTCAGGTAAAACCACACTTACCGAGCGGATTTTATATTATACAAAACGTATCCATGCCATCCACGATGTGAAAGGCAAAGATGGCATCGGTGCAACCATGGATTCCATGGATCTGGAAAAGGAGCGGGGTATTACGATTGCATCCGCGGCCACATTCTGTCAATGGCTCGGTCATGAAATCAATATTATCGACACTCCCGGCCATGTGGATTTTACCATTGAGGTCGAACGGTCTTTGCGAGTGCTTGACGGGGCCATTCTGGTGCTGTGCGCCGTTGGCGGTGTCCAGTCCCAGTCCATCACAGTGGACCAGCAGATGAAAAGATACAAGGTCCCCTGTATTGCTTTTGTCAACAAGTGCGATCGCAGTGGCGCTAATCCGTTTCGGGTGGTTGAACAACTTAAGGAAAAACTGGGGCACAATGCCGTGGCCCTGCAAATTCCGATGGGTCTTGAGGCCGATTTTGAAGGCATTGTCGATCTAATAAACATGCAGGCCCTTTATTTTGAAGGGGAAAATGGTGAAACCGTGCGTGTTGAAAACATACCGGATGCGTTTTTGGATAAGGCCCTGGATAAACGGGAGGAACTTATTGACGCCGCCGCAATGTTTTCAGATGAACTCACCGAAGCGGCACTCGAAGATCGCGTCACACCGGATCTTATTGTTTCAGCCCTGCGCACAGCCACGCTCAAGCGTAGTCTGACACCGGTTCTCATGGGATCTGCCTACAAAAACAAAGGGATCCAGCCCCTGATGGATGCAGTGACCCATTTGTTGCCGTGTCCCACGGATGTTGAAAACGAAGCACTTGAGCTTAATAATGCCGAAAAACCGGCCATCCTTTCCAACCATCCGGATGGCCCCCTGGTGGCTCTGGCCTTCAAGCTCGAAGAAGGACCTTACGGACAACTGACCTATATCCGGGTATACCAGGGCACCCTGGCCCGAGGGACCACCATCACGAATGTGCGCAGTGGGAAAAAAGTCAAAGTTGGCAGGGTCGTACGTATGCATGCCAGCCAGATGGAAGATATTGAAACGATTCCCGCCGGCTATATCGGTGCCCTTTTCGGTGTTGATTGCTCATCCGGAGATACGTTTGTTAGCCCGGGTCTCAACCTGTCCATGACATCCATGTATGTACCGGAGCCGGTAATTTCCCTGGCTATCTCCCCCCAGGACAATAAATCCCAAATTAATATGTCAAAGGCGCTCAATCGGTTCACCAAGGAAGATCCCACATTCAGGGCTTACGTTGATAAACAAACCAATGAAACCATCATTGAAGGCATGGGTGAATTACACCTTGATGTTTACCTGGAGCGCATGCGAAGGGAGTACCATGCCCAGGTCGAATCCGGCAAACCCCGGGTAGCCTACCGCGAGACCATTACAAAGAAAGCCGATTTTAATTTCACTCACAAGAAACAAACCGGGGGTGCCGGACAGTACGGCCGGATTGCCGGATACCTGGAACCGGTAACCGGGGAAGATTTTGTATTTGAGAACAAGATTACCGGCGGAGCGATTCCGAGTAAATTTATCCCTGCATGCGAAAAAGGATTCAGAGAGTGTTTATCT